>OHNF01000296.1_pt1 | contig 33076 bp, 15 predicted proteins | sample 1569491 | NCBI WGS metagenome assembly OHNF01 (sample SAMEA3879557, study PRJEB24766) | human gut metagenome | biome: human-associated habitat; feature: feces | place: USA | collected 1985/1987 | reverse complement strand
CTGCCATAAAAATACTCCTTTTCGATAAGAATTGTCATATCTAAATTCTTACCAAAAAGGAGCCATTTTTTACCAGAAACACAAACTATTTTACACTACCGTAGCTTTCATTCCTTTTTTTGACGTGAGAGAAGATTTTTGATTAAATAGATTGTTACATTCGTCTATAATAGCTTCAACTGTGCGTACCTGTGAAGGCGTGAGTCGGCGGAGCTTATCTGAAAGAATCAACAGATCCTTATCTATAATTTCACCAGTGAGCAAATAGTCGGCACTTACTTCTAAAGCAGAGGAGATTTTTAACAGATTTTCAGGTCTCATTGCCCGTTTTCCTGATTCCGCATAAGAAACAAACTGGGTAGTGACTTCCCCTTTTTCTGCAAGTGCTTCTTGAGTGAGTCCCAGCTTTTTTCGACGATCCATAATTCTTTTTCCAATTTCCTGTAAACATAATTCGTTATCCGACATTAGTATAAAACCTCTCCTCTCGTATTGTTAAATTATATCCACAATAGATGATAAAAATAAGCGTCTACTGTTGGCTAAAATCAATAATACGATATATTATCAGAGATAAATATTGAAAAATCGTGGATGCATAACAAGTAGAAAAAGTAGTGTATGGGAATACGAAAAAGCGAACAGCTATAATGAAAGAAAATGAATTCTCAGGAGGACTATGATTATGGAACAGATGGATTTTTCAATAGAGGTATCAGAAAGTGAGATAGAAAAATTTGCAGATTATTTATACCAGAAAGAAAATGCAAAGGCAACAATCAATAAATATATGGCAGATATAAAAAAGTTTTTATCTTTTTTGGCAGATGATAAGCGGATCAATAAAAAAGTATTGTTGCAATATAAAGAATGGCTTGTTCAAAAATATGCTGTCAATAGTGTTAATTCGATGCTTGCCGCATTGAATCAGTTCCTGGAATTTTTGAATGTAGGAAATCTGAAAGTGAAAAGAATAAAAGTGCAGAAGCAGCCTTTTTTACAGGATCAGAAAGAAGTGACAGAAAAAGAATGCAGGAAATTGATTGCGACAGCTATGGCAGAAGGAAAAGAACAGCTTGCATTGTGTATTGAAACAATAGCATGTACAGGAATTCGGATCAGCGAAATAAAATATTTTACAGTGGAGCGTGTAAAATCTGGAAAGATAGAGATTTATAATAAAGGAAAGTATAGAAGGATTTTTTTGCCGAAGGTATTGCAAAGGAAACTTCTTTCCTATTGCCATAATAACCAAATAGCAGAAGGTTGGATATTTGTCACGAAAAATGGGAAGTTAAAAGACAGAAGTAATATTTGGAGAGAAATGAAACGATTAAAAGAAAAGGCAGGAGTAGCAGAATCAAAAATATTCCCGCATAATTTTCGACATCTATTTGCAAGGATTTATTATAAAGTAACAAAAGATATTACAGGTCTTGCAGATTTACTTGGACATAGCAGCATCAATGTAACGAGAATATATACAGCAACTACAGAAACAGTGTTCCAAAAGAAGCTGGATAAGATTGTCGAACAGGAAATATTGAAATGTACAACATAATATCTGTTATGTTGTACAGTGCCTCTATTAACCTGTTCTACCCTATTTCTGCAAGTCATTCATTTCCTCTAAAAGAGAACTTTAAACAATAAAAATAATAAAGATTATAGCCAATTTCCCAAGAGCGGTACTTAAATAGGGCACAGCTACCAAAAAAATCAGAAAGGAACTATGTAATATGAACAGCATAACAGATAACATGGTGTTATTTAACATTATATCGTACGAAAATTAATCTGTCCATAAACAACATAACAGATATTATGTTGTATTGATTTGGCAATGGATAAGGAGTAACGATGGCATATACTGTAAGAAAATTACTTGAATCAGAACAGTTTCCAAAAATGAAGCTGCTTTGCGGTGAAAAAGGTCTAGATTTGGAAGTGAAAGGCATTCGAATAATCGAAATTGAAGATATGGAGCGATACCTGACGGGTGGTGAAATACTCATAACCAGTTTTCAGGTATATTTATCATGTAATGATCGAGAAGTAGAGCAGCATTTTGAAGATTTAGTTAAAAGTGACATAAGTGGATTCATTGTAAAGAAAAGAAAAGAATATGATCCTACAGGACGCAGATTGAGTTTATTAGAAAAACACTGCAAAAAATATGAAATTCCTCTGGTAGAAATTTCAGAAGATTCATATTACTGGGGAATTATCCGCTATGTTATAATGCAGGTATTCGATAAAGCTACTGCACGATTAAAGTATTTTAAAATTACACATGATAATTTTAATACGTTTATTTTAAATAATAATGGATCATGTAATACAGCAAGTAATATTATCAAATTTTTAAGTGTCATGATCGAGAATCCTGTTGTGTTGTATTATGGTAATCTTAATTGTATGGTTTCAACAAACTCGGACAACTCCAAGTTAATATTGTCAGATGAAATTCAGCCATATAAACCCAATATTATTACGAAATTTCAATATATGAAGCAGATGAAAGGAAGCTGTGTTCAATATGTAGTGAAATTTGCCATATTGAGTGAGGTGGAAATATATATAACAATAACAGAAGAAAATAGAGGACTGACAGAACTTGATTATATGGCAATCGAAAATGCGATTATTAACTTGCAGTATGGATTTTTGAGTGAATTTGCACAGGATGAAGTGAAAAAGAAGTATCAGAGAGATCTTATCCATAATATTCTGAATGGATTACTGAGTTCGAAAGAAATGACTGAAGCGGCAGCACAGCTCGGCATGAAAGAAAGCGATACTTACAGGGTTGTTGATTTTCATACCATCAAAAATAATGTACAAAGTAAATATACAAAAGAACAGCTTCACGAAGTAGGTGTTATCGAGGGTGAATTGAAGCATCTTTTGCCGGATGCGCTTATTTACAGAAATATGGATCAGATTGTTATGATTCAACAGGTAGATTCCGAACAGACAGAACTGGAGTATCAGAAAGAGATGGAAGAAGTAGAGGATGTTATCCAGCGAAGCATTTTTTATAGAAAGAAAGATACAGACTTTCAGATTGGTATAGGAAAAAGTGTGAAAGGATATCAGAGGTTGAAAGAATCTTATCACGAAGCAAGTCAGGCGATTAAGTATATTGAGATTGTGCGTCTGGTGACCGGCGATAAGAATAAGTCGGTCGTACATTATTCGAATCTTGGATTTTTCCAGATATTCGGTGAAATTGATGATATGACGAAATTGGAAAGATACATTCCGGAAACATTAAAGAAATTATATGAATATGATGATGAACATAAAGGCGAATTGATTCCGACTTTGCAGATGTTTCTTAGCAATAATCAAAGTATCAGAAAAACTGCAGGTGCGATGTTCGTTCATTATAGAACGATATCTTACCGGATGGAAAAAATAAAAGAAATTACCGGAATAAATTTTGACAATGCAAATGAAGTGCTTGCAGTCAGCAATGGTCTGGTTATTTATAAAATGTTAAACCAATAGAACAGAAAAAGAAAGAGAAATCATGTCAAGGCATGGTTTCTTTTTTTATCAATTTTGAAAATTATATAAATGTGGTGGAACACTTTTTACAAAAATTTCTCAAAAAACTTTCCGTTTTGTAACATTACTATTTTTAAAGAAAAGAGCTATAATCTACTCGTTTAAACGGAAACCTTGAATATCTAAGTTTGAATATGGAAGCGTGAATGATGAAAAAACAGGTTGATATTGAGACAGAAAAAAAAGCAATACAGGAACCATCACTTGCACAGGATATCATTCAGTTGCTTTTGAAGATTGTTCTTATCATTTTGGCGGTCATCCTTGTTTTTACATTTATGTACGGGATGGCGAGAATCAATGACGTATCTATGAAACCAGCAATAAAAGATGGTGATCTGGTCATGTATTATCGACTGGACAAGCGTTTTGTGTCCGGTGATATTGCAGTATTTAAGAAAGATGGCAGAACAACCACAGGCAGGGCCGTAGCAGTCGCAGGTGATACCGTAGATATAACAAAAGACGGTTTGATGATTAACGGCGCTACGCAGATTTCACAGGATATTTATTTTGACACCACACAGTTTCAAAATGGAGTTGACTTTCCAATCACTGTTGGAGAAGGTCAGATATTTGTACTGGGTGATAACAGACCGGAAGCGTCAGACAGCAGAATCTATGGCTGTATTAATATTAAAGACGTCAAAGGAAAAGCGATTGCGGTTATTCGGACCAGAGGACTCTAATCCCCTCCTCCGTTAATCAAATAGAAACAAACAATATTATTTACAAGGGAGGAAGCATTATGAGCATGAACAAAATGTTCAAAAAAGTGCTCGCAGTTGTTGCTGCTGGTGCCATGACGATGGGAATGGCAATGCCAACATTTGCGGCAGATGAGGGCAAGACAACGGAGGCATGGATTACTAAGACCTACAACACAGAGGTCGGAAAGGCTGAGAAGTTTAGCTTTACAGCAGAGCAGGTCAAGACAGGAACTGGTATCATTACAACAGATGCAGCGGTTACTATGCCGGAGATATCATTTACCGATACTGAAACAGGAACAATTTCTAAGAGAAGTCAGATTACATTTCCGACATATCCAGAAGCAGGAAAGTATGAGTATACTGTAAAAGAGACACAGACAGCAGATCCAGCAGTAGTCAACGGTGATCATGAAAAAATGATCATGTCAGGGGCTGAGTATACAATGGATGTATATGTTACAGATGGTGCAACTGGTACAGAAATTTCTAATATCGTTGTAAATAAAGTGAAAGATGATGCAGGTCAGACAGTAACTGGTAAAGGTAAAGTAGATATTGGAAATACCGATACTAATACTTTCAACTTTACTAACACTTATGTACAGGAAGCTGGTACAGGTACAGATCCTACAGATCCAGATCCGACTTATCATAAGTTTGGCTCTTTGAATGTGTCTAAAAAGATTGTTAATGCAAATGGTACAGCAACAACTCCTGACGATGAGTTCGCTTTCACAGCAACCTTTGCATTCCCGAAAGGAACAGATGCAAACACACTTGGCGGAATCAAAGCTAATGGAGGTGATGTTACACTTGCTGAGGGCGGAACATACACATTCCATTTGAAAGCAAATGAAAACATGAAGTTCACTGGTGTTCCAGTAGGAACAACAATTACTGTAAAAGAGTCTGCAGCTAAAAACTATAAAGGTAGTGCTGAAATCACTATCAATGGTACTAAGCTGACTCCTGTTGCTGAAACATCATACAACACAGAACTTACAGCAGTAAGAAGTCAGAAATTAGGTCAGAAACAGAATACCGTTGATGTAACCAATACATACAACGATGTACCTGTAACTGGTATCATCATGAACACTCTTCCATACGTTCTGATGATTGCACTTTGCGGTGTAGCACTGATCGCTTTTGTAGGATTCAAACGCAGAAGATTACAGAAATAATAAAATATAGCAACCAGGAAAGGGGATGTGTGCGGCGTTGCTCCGCCGCATCCCTTTTTGCTAATTTTGCGAGCAAATTGGTCAGATGAACCAGTTTTGATAAATATAAAAGAAACAGAAATGGTGAAAGGAACTTGTACATATGCTTCGGATGAAGAAAGTGCTGAAAGGAATTATCAGAGGATTAGACCATATTGTAAATTTTATAGCATTATCACTGATTCTTGCAGCTATGTTTCTCTCCAGTTATATGCTGTGGGATTCCCATCAGGTATATCAGACTGCAGATGCAAAAAATTATGAAGCATATATTCCTACTGAAAAGAGTACGAAATCTTTTGAAGAATTACAGAAAATCAATCCGGATGTGATTGGATGGATACGATTGAATGACACAAATATCAATTATCCATTGGTGCAGACGGACAATGATGATACTTATATGAATACAGATGCGGAAGGAAACTATTCCTTAAGCGGAGCAATCTTTTTACATTGTGCAAATAAGCCGGATTTTTCGGATTTTGATAATATTATATATGGCCACCATATGGAAAAACACATGATGTTTGGAGATATCGGTGAATTTACAAAAGAACAGTATTTCAACGAACATCCATATGGAAATCTGTTCTTTGACGGAAAAGACCATGGAATCGAATTCTATGCATTGATGCAGGTAGATGCCTATAATGAAACGATTTTCAATGTGTGTCTGGACACACCAGAAGCGAAACAGGAGTATCTGCAGGAAATCGAGAACAATGTTTTATATAAAAGAGATATGAATATAACGGAAGATGATCATCTGGTTTTGCTGACCACCTGTACATCGGATATGACAAATGGAAGAAATATCCTGGTGGGACGCTTAACAGATCAGATATATCCGGAAAAAGAAAAAGCCAAAAACGTAGGTACAGGAATTGATGAACTGAAAAATGCAGTAGGAAAAGTGCCAGTTATTGTATGGTTTATCCTGATTGTCCTTGTACTGATTCTGATAGCAAGACAGATAGAAAAGAAAAGAAACAAGAAGAAAGAAGGAGAGGGAGAAGCATGAGAACAACACGTTTGACAAAAATAGCCATGGTTATATTCCTGTCCATGATATTCTTTCTGGGTGTTCAAAGACCAGTACTGGCAGCTGACAGAAACACAACAGTGAAAATACCAGTGGAACAGATATTTGAAGTAAACAATTCTGCAGATGCTGACAAAACAGGCTCTTATGTTTTAATAGCAGATCAGATACAAAATCCAATGCCGGAGGGAAGCAATAGAAGAACATTTACCTGGAATATGAGTGGTAATTCTTCTACAGAGCTGATTATGAATGTCGGACAGGCAGGAGAATATCATTACAAGCTGTACCAGGCAACAGAGAATAAAGAAAATTATACATATGATTCAAAAACCTATGATGTAACGATTGAAGGATTCTTTGATTCCAATAATGAACTGATGGCGGTAACAGTGGTCAAAAATGAAAATGGAGATAAAGTATCGAAGGTTTCATTCAAAAACTCGTATACCGGTCAAACTGGTAAAAATCAAAACCCGGTTCCATCTTCCCCAAGATCAAAGGATATTATTCATAATGGTTCGCCGGTAAAGACAGGCGATGATAGTCCGGTTGCAGGCTATTTGTTCTTATTCTTTGGCTCAGTTATCTGCCTTTGCGGATTACTCATGGAGAAGCAGAAGAACAGGAAGGAAGATGCGAAAAATGAGGCATAAGAATTGGAAAACATATTTGAAAATAGCATGTTCTTGGCTTCTAATCTTTTCTATTTGTTTTATGAATCTGGAAACCGTAAGTGCATCAGAAGATGAAACATCAGTGGTTACAGAGCAGGAAGAAACACAAGATACAGAAGCATTTACAAGTGAGACAGATGCACAACAGACAGAAACCGAGCAAACTTCGGAGCAATTTACATCAGAAACAGAAACTGAGGAACAGATTCCGGATAGCATAGAAGTGGAGAAGCTGGAGAAAGAAATACAGGAAGCAACTTCAAATGGTCAGGTACCGACCACAAAATTGGTGGAATATGTAGATGAATCCGGCAATGCGATTGAAGGAGCACCAGAGACCATTGAGCTTGGAAAAATATCAGATCATTCAGAGTTAAATATTTCTGACAAAGATTATGAATTTAAGAGTGCAAAAGTAAATGATGCAGACTGTTCCTTTATAGGAGTATATAAAGATACGGTTTATTGGAGTTCCGATAATATCAATGCCAATAAGTTTGCAGATGGACAAAAACTGACTATGACTTATGCATTGAAAGAAAAGGAAAAAGAGTCAGAAATATCGAAGACAGAAGACCTGGAGCAAGAAAAAGATACTACAGAAACTAAAGAATCTGAAACAGAAATATCAGAGAAGTCTTCAGAGCAGATTATTGACAATGAAAAATCTACAGAACAGGCAAGTGATGAGCAGCTTCCAGATACGATATCTGTACAGAGTTTGAATATCGCAATGCAGAGAAGTGTTACGAATGGTAATGAACAGACGACTAATCGTGTGGAATATGTGGATGCAAAGGGAACTCTAATTAATGGAGCACCTACTACAATCGCTTATGGAAATATTTCTGAACATAAGGCTCTTTTGATAGATGGCAAACATTTCGATTTCCTTAGTGCGAAGGTAAATGGAAAAGATTGTGTGTATATCGGGGAATATAACGGAGTGCTATATTATAGTACAGATGGTGTTGTTGCGATCAAGATGGAAGCAGAACAGAAACTAACAATGACCTATCAGGAGTATTACTTTGTTATGATTAAAGAAGTGCTTCCGACAAATTGTGACCCTGGTATCATTGCTATGAAAAAGGGCAGCGAAGATGTTCCGGTTGAAACGAACAAACAGATTCGTGTCAATGCAGGGGAAGATTGGGTAATTTCTGTTACACCTGGCAAAGATAATCATAAACCAGCAAACTATGCAGATAAAAAAGAAAGATTTAAGATAGAATCGGTCAAAACAGAAAAGGATGCCGGAATAACTCAAACATCGGGAGATGAATACGGAGCTACCTATAAGATTGGAATTAATCAAGATGACACAGTTATTATTTCATATACGAATCAGGGTGTTTATCGTGTGACTATTAATACGAAGGATAATGCTGGTGTTGAGTACATTAATATTTCTCATAGTATAAAGAATGGCTGGACTTACTTGGAAGGCCAGGATAAGATTGAGTGGACATTTAAGGAATCAGATTTTAGTAGTGGTGATTCTTATTTATATATGCCAGAATTTCATGTGAACAGAGGATATCGTTTGGTTCATATGACAGTAAATGGTTATACAATGGACTCTAGTGCCAATGGGTATTATAGAGAAGTACCTACTTCTACTGGAACAAGCGATGAGTTAACCTCAAGTCCAGGAAATGTGACTATAATAACTCAAATGACGAATGAATATAAATCTAGTAGAGGTGATGAAGCGAACTGTTCCTATGCATATGCAATGCGATTAAAAGTCAGAGGCGGAGCAGTGGAAGATTATAATTTTAATTTAGCACCATACAGTATTAAAAAGCAGGCGTTAACGGTAAGATTATATACAAACCAAAGGCGAAACAGTGAAGGTTTGGATGTAGTGATGTGGGATTATGAAAAACAGAAACTCGTACCTGTTAAAGATAATGATGTCATAGATATGAATGTTGTGAAATATGACGGAAAAGACAGACGACAGGTAAGAATTTTCTTTGTAAAACCAAAATCAGGTTATGTCCTAACAAATGGTCTTTCGTCTTCCACAGGCGTGAGTTATGGTCTTCCACATGGTGATGAAACAGGTTTATTAAATGGCCATAAATCATCTGTTAATGCAGGGAAGATAGATACGATGACAGAAACGTCGATTATATCAGGAAATAACGAATTTTATATATATACAAATGAATGGAAAGCTGCAAAGGATGCTGCTAAAAAGGCTGGATATACAACATATCTAGCTTGGGGAGCAGCAGAGCCAATTAATACGAACTGGTTTTTATATGCAGCAAGTTTTGAAGCAGCTTCCAGTAATTTATATGTACATTATAATTCTGGCGCAGGTGAGGGTGTATTACCTGAAGATGCCCTTGTGAATAACATTCCGTATAATCAGGAAACAAATAATCAAAATAAACCGATGCAGTCTTATGGTGAAAATCCATCCACGTATAAAGGCGCAAGAGGTATGGGAACGACCTTTGTTATGGGTGAGAGTTATCCAGAACCGACTTGTGAAGGATATGAATTTGTGGGATGGAAGTTGAAAGACAGATCTGGAAAGCTAAGTGACACACTATACAAGCATGGAGACCTTTTTACAATTGCAGAAGATAATTATGCGTATGCAAATAATACGGATCTTCCATTGTGTTCATGGAATAACGAGAGTGGTTATCAGATTGTTGCCCAGTGGAAGAAAATTGATACAAAAAAGGTAGAAGTGAAGCATTGGCTTAAGGTACCGAATAGTACAGAAAAATTGGAAAAGACAACAGAAGGAACTATTTCTTTTGCTACAGAAAATGAGAGTGTTAAAGTATTTGCAAAGCCAGAACCAGATGGGACATTTCCAGGTTATGTTTTTGATACAGAAGATCATCGGAACAAAAAATTAGAAAAAGAAGTAAAAAATGATTCGTCTTCTGATACAATTACACTTAATCTGTATTATAAACCAACTGTTTTAACGGTAAGCAAAACCGTAACCGGATACAATATGGAACCGAATAGATCGTATGAGTTTACAATAAAAGCCGTTCCACCATCAGGAACTGATGCAAGTACCGCTACTATAACGGATGGTCAGATTTTCATAAGAAAAGGAACTGATGATAAAGTACAGAATCTCACCTTTACAAATAATAAGGCTACGTTTAACCTGGCAAAAGATGAATTCGTAGACATTAGTTGTCTGCCAACAGGATGGACATATACAGTTACGGAAACTGATCCTGGAAAGAATTACAAGACAAGCTATAAATTGAATGATAGTGATGCAACTGATGGAAGAGCAGCAGAATTCAAAACTTCTACAACAGGAAATGATGAGGTTACGTTTACAAATGCATCTACAGTGGCACCTCCGGAAACAGGAAGAACCATTCATGATAGCGAATGGATTTTATTGCTGATTGTTATATTGGTTATAAGTGCAGGTGGCATGACATTTCTTAGAAAAATGAAAAAGCGTTATTAGACAAACAGGAAGAATTATGCTTGAAATGTGTGAGTGAAAAGTATGATTCTTCCTGTTTCAATCAATGAGTTTATGTACGGGACAAAGAAAAAAGAGCGAGGTGAGCACTTATGCAGCTTACAAATACAACGGATTATGCAATCAGGATTGTCTGTTATTTGGCAATAAAAAAGCGCAGGGTTACAACGGCAAAATTAGCTTCTGAATTAAAGATTCCGGAGAGCTATATTCCAAAAATCACAAAGCAGTTAAAAAAAGAGAAGATTATTTCAGCTTCTGAAGGTATCAGTGGAGGATATGCCCTTGCCAAAAATCCAGAAAAAATTTCTTTATTTGATGTCATATCATGTATGGAATCAACAATGGCAATCAGTCGCTGTCTTGAAAAGGATGGATTTTGCTCCAGAAACTATACGGATTGCTGTAAAGTACATCAAGTCTTATTGGACTTACAGAACATTTACAATAACCGATTAGAAAATGTGAAAATCTCTGATATTATCAGACCGGGGAAAGATGAATATTTTGGGCGATTTTATATCATTCTGAAAGTTAATTTAGCGGAAAACAGTTATGAATGTATCTATTCTCATAACAGGGGGATTTATGATGATGTAAAAACTGCAGGAACATATGATGATTTTCTGAAAGTATATTGTGAAAAATATGTATGTGAAAAAGATTGTGAAAAACTGCAGGAATTTTTGAAAAGCGATTCGTTGACAGAGCATTTCAAAAAGGGCTGTTCAGAAGAAGATATCGTTTATCAAAGAAGAAGCGAGAAAAACTCAGAGACTTATGTTTGGATGGAAGTAAAAAGATTTGTGGATGAAAATGAGAAAACTGCTGTTATTACATTCCATAATGCAAAAGTTATCCCTAACACAATTGTAAATATGGAACGGGAATTAAGACAAAAAGCACAGGATGAGACAAAACAGTATTGGAAAATGGTTTCGCTTCTGGCTGCAGTGTTGAATCACAATAATCTTATAGAAACAGAACATCAGGATGATATCTGTTTTTATACAAAACAAGTGTATCTTCAACTACAGAAAAACTATCCGGAGTATGGGATTACAGAGGAAGAAATAGAAAATGTCTCTCATCTGGCTCCAATTCATGATATTGGAAAAATCCGTGTGCCGATAGAGATATTGAACAAAAACGGTAAATTAACAGCTGATGAGATGGGAATTGTAAAGCAGCATCCTCTTACAGGGGCAGAGATGACATTGCGGTTTCCACGAGGAGCTACGACAGAAAAACTTAATAAGTATAGCTATGAAATATGCAGATATCACCATGAAAGATATGATGGTTCTGGTTACCCGGATGGACTAAAAGGTGATGAAATACCACTTTGTGCTCAGGTAGTAGGCCTTGTGGATGCTTATGATGCATTGGTCAGTGTACGCCCCTATAAAAGAAAATTAAAGCATGAAGAAGCCATAAGAATGATTGCCAACGGTGAATGTGGTGTATTTTCAAAAAAACTATTGCAGTGCTTTATAGCAGCGGCAATGCAGAAGGAATGGATAAAAAAGGCAGATAGCTAAGAAAATGAAAATATGTTTTTAGGAGGAATTTGTGTGAAGAGGAAAAAGAGATGGCTAAGATGGATAGCCTGGACACTTTTATTGGTTTTGTGCATGAATAGCGCAGGAACGACAGTTTTGGCAGTTTCAGTGGAAGAAGAGAATATTCCAAATATAAATAGTACTCAAGAGGGTGAAATGCGCACAGAAGATTTTATTCCGGAGGAAAGTACATCATTGTCGGAAGAGACGTCGAAAGAAGAAAATACTTCGCCATCAGAAGAGACTCCTGGAGAGAAAATCACCCCGCCATTAGAAGAGACTCCTGGAGAGAAAATCACCCCGCCATTAGAAGAGATTCCGGAGGAAGAAATTACTCCATCCCAGGGAGAGCTTTCAGAAGAAGAAAAAGCCTTCGAGGAGCAGATTGCACAAGAGGAATCACCGAAACTTCAGGAGATTTCCGAAGGATTTGATATTGATTTCTATGTCATTATTGATGGAAACAAGGTAAAGCTTCAGCATAATGACATTACCGGCATTGCAACATGGAAAGACGGAAGAACTACCTACTATGGTGTTTCCATTGAGGACCTGCTCCTGATATATGAAGAATTTGGATTTGTGAAAAATGGTGAGAATCAGAATCCGGATGCAAATAGTAAGTTTGTATCTGCATACCGGGGAAAAAGCAGGATAGAATACGGAAAAGTTTATACAGATACAGAATCCGGAAAGACCTATGTTTCTTACAATGATGGACAGAATAAACAAGGGGAAGCGATAGATGTTTACTACCTTCCAAATGGAAAAGGCGTTGCATTAAATTTAAAAGATTCTGTAAAAAAGGACAACTCGTTTTATTCCGTAGAGGTAAAGGGAGAAGGGCAGGATCGGATTCGTTATGCATTAACAGGAACTGTAGTGGAAGAAGCTGTGGCTGATTTTAATCCCCAATTGTCGGACCAGACAGACCAGATCGAATGGACCTGTATGGGAACAGATGATAAGGTGATAGATGGTATACGGGAATCAGGGAACCAGACGAGGTTCACAATCGGAAAGATCACACAGTCTTATGTGATCCAGAGAGCGGATCAGACAGCCTTTGACATTCAGTTTTATATATATGCAGACAATGAGGTTCGAAAGCTGCCGGCTGATTCTCTGAAAAAGGTGTATAAATGGAACCGTCAGGGCAGATGCTATTTATCTGTCAGTGATCTTGCTGAGATTTATAGAGAGTTCGGCTTGAATGCAGAGGAAACACAGTCCGGAAATTATTTTCCATATACAGTCCGTGGTGAGAAGACATTAGCACAGGCGACAGTGGTAACTTATAAAGGACAGCAATATGTATCTTATAACCTGGACAAGCAGGAAGCAACTGTACCAACAGACGTTTATTATATGCCAAAAGGAGCATCTGATGGCGAAAAAATTCCGGATAATAATTCAGACCAGATTAAGCAGAATAAGAACAGTTTCTATTCGGTTACAGTGATCAATCCGGATGGAAATCGAACTGTGAGTTACTATAAGAAAGATTCTGCGGTCACAATTTCCGTTGATCCAGGAGATACGAAGGAAAGCGACTGGCTTTGTGCCAGTGAGGATGAAAATGAAACAATTTTTCCGGTGAAACAGGGCGATAAACTAACCTTTTCTATTGGGAAGATAGAGCAACCATATACGGTTGCATGCAGCACTTTTGCACCAGCAACCTTGAACATTAAATTCTATACTTTTGTAAATAATGAGAGATATAATGTTCTAAACGAAGAAATTCCTGTTATAAAAGATACTACAACAAAGCCGGGAACAGTTTATTATTATATTTCTAATGATGAGTTAAAAAAGCATTTTGAAAAATTTCATTACGATGGTTCTATTCAAAATGGAGCAAAAGAGCGTTTTTATTATTCCAAGAGAGATTACGATACAATCCATAATGCAGGGAAATACACGATAGAAGGTCATGAATGTATTTATATAGGAAAGTCCGGAGAGCCGATGGATGTGTATTACCTGCCAGACGGACAGAATATAAGCACCATGAGTGCAAAGACCTTACTCGAACACGACGATGATAGATATAACGGTTTTTACAGTGTGACAGTACAGGATGACGATGGACAGGTTTACAGCCAAACAGCTTTGCGTGATCTTCCGGCAATTGATTTTGTTGCAAGAAAGTCAACACTTACAAGAACAGTTAGTACAAAGCCGCGTGTAGAAGAACAAACGCAGGATATAAACTGGGAATGCAGAAAGGAAGATGGTACTCTTTCAGCAGTTACATGGAGTAAAAATAAAGAAGAGCATACCATGAGCTTTACTATTAAGCCAGATGATGCAGTACGTCCATATGTGATTGTTCCTGATAATACAGAAAAACCAGCAGCAACAAAAGAAGCAAATATCAGTTTTTATGTATTTATCGATGGACATTATAAGCTGATAAAGAACCTCAATGCTGAGCAGCATTACATAATCAAAGCAAACAGTGGCCGAGCCAGTCGTTATTATTTGCGAGCTAAACCAGATGATACGATTTCTAAAATTTACAGTGAGTTTGGTTTCACTCCGAGCAAGCTGGAGCCCGGCGCAGATCAGAAAGAGAAGATTCTGTTTGGTTATGCGACAGACAGCCGTGTATTTGTACAGCATCCATATAAGGACAATGATGGTACATGGTATATTCCTGTCCTGAAAAACGGGAAAGATGTATCTGTCTATTATTTCTCACAGCCAAACCCACTGAATCCAGACAGAATCGAAAATTATTTTGATCGTTTGACAGGACTTTCTTCTCAGGTTGGGCTGGCAGGAAGACATTTCAGTGTAGAGGGAAGTTTTCATCTGATTGAAGTGTTGGATCCACTGAACCTGACCAAAAGAGAGGCGATTAAGAGACAGTATGTAGGCCATGGGGAAGCATATACTGTGGAAGTACCAAAGAGGGCAAGTTTAGAAGGTGAGTATTATGGCAAGGAGATTGTCTGGAGTTGTACATCTAATGACAGGGACGAAAATGAGGTTCTTCCGGAACCGTCCGGAGATGATAAGGTAAAATTTGAAATTCCGAATGTTAACTCATCTTATGAGGTGATCGCAGACAAACCGCTGGAGTCTGGGGCAGTCAGGGTTATCTATAATACAACTCGTTATATGAAGAAACTTCCTAAGGAAGCTAAGTTGACCCCTCAGGTTGAGAATAAGACAAGACATACAGATGATTATGAGAATGAAATAGAAGCTGGAAAACATAACGTTAAGTCACCATATCCTCTGGTTTATGATCATGAAGATAATGACAGCAAAGAGTTGGAACAGTATGAATTCGATCATTGGGATTACAGAAACAAAGACGGAAAGTGGCAGGAATGCGGTGCAGGGGATTCTATTTCTGATCTTATAAATAATAATGCAAGACAGCCAATCACCCTCTATGCAGCGTGGCGTAAGGTGAGTAACCAAAATCGAAAACAGGTACAGTTTTATATCTGTAAGTCAGCGATGCCGGAAGATGGTTCGGTAGCATTACCAACCACGAATGTAGACGATTATACAAGTGCGGTTGCCGTGGCAAACTGTAATGTGAAGGCAAGTATATTGCATGATGTTCCAGTTCTTGGAAATAAGAATCCATCTACGTGGGAACAGTATGCGGATGGAAATAAGAGAGTGCAAGAACTTTTGCAGGGAACTAAACCAGATGAGGGATATATTGGAAATGGAGACTATATCTACAAGATAGATAGAATTCCTTCCGATGAAGAGGTATTCCAGACAATTCGTGAAAGCGGACGTATGATTCGTATCGGAGACAGGGAGATTCCGCCATCGAAATTAGATACCGAATTCTTCACCATTTATTGGTATTCTTTCAAAAGTGAAATGTCCGATGGGTGGCATATTGACGGACGTATTGTAGCAAAAAATGGTTACCTGACAGTAAAGAAAGATTTTGTCGGAATGCCGGAAGCAATAGAGAAAGTCAAGAAAGATTATTATATCCAGGTAGATATGGATGAAAAGCTTTTAGATGGAAAACCTCAGCCACCTGCATTTCATGAGCATATGAAACTTGTGCTTCCTTCAGAAGATAGCCAGAAACCGGATGCAGAAGCTCCGCAAGCGGAGGATGCTCCAATAGAAGTTGTAGGTACATGGACAGATGATACACATACAAGCTGTACGTGGATCGTTAAGGCGGACTCATTCTGGAAATACACATTAAAAGAGTACAACTATAAGCCAAAAGATGCGAATGTGAAATTTTCAGGTTGGTACAATGTTCGCAATTCTCATGAACAAGGAGATAATGTAAATTCATGGGAAGCATATCCAGAAAGTGGAATTCAATTCACAGGACGTGGAATTGGACGCGGTGGTGAGACTCTTACGATTGAATTGGAGAACCGTTATCAGAAAGAGGGAATACTCACACTGAACAAATTTGATGAGTCTACCGGACAGGGAATGGAGAAGATCAATTTTGCTGTCAGTAAGAACGGTGTTGAGGAGGAAACGGTAACAACTGATAAATACGGAATCGCACAACTTCACATTCCGTTACAAGATGAAAACAAACAGAACAGAACAGCAACTGAGACGTATTTGTTGCGAGAGACAAACTTACCGACGGGATATGTAGACACAGGAGATATACAGATCACAGTTGAGATTGCCAATGGAGCATTCAAAATCACTGATGCAAAACTGGTGGATAGGGAGGCTAACGAAAATCAGGAGGCTGTTAAGGCACCAGTTGATGGTAAGATAAACGGAAAATCCGTTCTGCTTCAGCGAGGAGATACCAGCCTTAATATCCGAAATTTTGCTAAAACAGGCACTCTGCATATCAAAAAGACATGGGGAAATCCAAATGATGCACTGACGGAAAAACAGGTGAAAATCAGATTGTATCAGAATGGAATTTCTACAGGACAGGAATTCCTGCTGAATGAAGAGAACGGATGGGAATACACAGTCGACAATGTTCCACTATTCCAGGACAGAAATCCGGTGGAATATAAGGTGGAAGAAATTGAGATAGGAAAGACACATTATTCTTCGGAATACGGGGATGGTTTCCTATATTATGAAGTTATTTATCCAGAGATTCAGTATTTCGATTCAAATGGACAACAAATATTCCCGAAGGATGAGAATGAGTTCAAGGATGTTTCCAAGATGGAACTGGAAGTGCAGAATCTGCATTTCAATCTTGCTGAACGAAGTTTCTTAAAGACGGATGATCTTCCAAGAAACCGACTTGCTGGTGCAGGTTTTCTGTTCTACAAAGTACCGTATGATGATGTTACGAAAGAATATGCGGATGATACAGGATATACAGTAGATTATGACAATACACAGAGCAAGGACGATATCGTTCTGAAAAAGGATGGAAAAACGTGTACGACGTATCGTTCCTTAGAAACAGATGAAAATGGAATGCTTCAATTACCGGAGGACTTTGAGAACGGACGATACTGGATGGTAGAATCTGTTACTCCAAACAAAAAGGACAAAGCAGATAAAACCAAAACACAGTATCAGGATAATTTTAATTTATATATGGTCGATGTAGAATCCGATATTTTATTCCTATATGAGAAATCACCGATGACAAATACCTGGAGAGCTGTTTCGGACAGACATATCGTCAATCATCCGCAAAAAGGCGGGGTGACGGTTGAGATTACAAAGGAAGTCACTGGTCCACTTGGAAACCGCAAGAAGCCATTTGATATGGAAATTCTCTATTGGGAAGATGGTCAAAAGCTGCGTAGCAAGACAATTAGAACTTCTTTGAAACATGGAGATAAAGTTACATTAAAAAATGTAGATATATCTTCGGATATCATAATAACAGAAACTGTTGATACATCAAAATACGCTGTTTCGATTTCTAAAAAAGAAGAGAATGATAAGTATTCAAATCCAGTGCAGGCAACATCGAATGGAAATACAGCTGTCATGAAACAGCGGATTGAGGCTGCACGAGGAGACGTGATTGAGTTAAAAATCACAAACGAAAACACACAATTAATACCGGAAACAGGGGTTCGTCTGGAAACAAGCAGGCATGTATGGTTACTATTTGCCATAAGTATTATCATGATTCTGTTTTTCAGAAGAAGACGGAAAATAAGATAAACACTGCTATGGAACAAAACTTGCAAAAATACATCAGACATTTTACATGTTTGTTGCATTGGAATAAAAAAAATAAACCACTATAATAATGGTATGCTCCCCGTCAAGAGGACAATAAAAAATAATAAATTTTTGTATCGTCAGCCATGCTATGGCTGGCGATATTTTATGCTGCTTTTGTATATTGCTCATGATATTTCATTGGTGTCATTACATGCAGTTTCCTTTGAAGTCGTTGGTTGTTGTAGTAATCTATAAGTCAGTTATAGATAGTACAAAGATAGGATTCTTTTATCAGGTACTGGAAAAGATGAAAGATATAAATCAGTTGCAAGCGTTTATACCGGAGTCATTGAATAAACTTCGCCAGTACGATATTCAGAAAAATGGAGAGCTGGTTGATACATTGGAATGTTATCTGAATGTCAACCAAAGCTTAAAAAAGACTTCTGAATTAATGTTTATTCATTATCGAACTGCTTCATATCGTTTGCAGAAAATAATAGAAATAACGAATATAGATTTTAATAATCCAGCAGAAGTGCTTAGTGTTCGAATTGGATTGATAGCAATTCGAGTTCTTGAAGTAATGTAGAATTTTTAAGAATCTTTTGGAGAGGCAAAGATGAGATTCATAATATTAAAAATATTGGAATTGTTATAAAAGATAACGAATCACATGGTTAGTGTGGTTCGTTTTTTTGTCCATTAATCGCAAATGGAGCACTTTGAATAAAAAAACGTTAAAAATTTTTCATCATTTGTGCATTATATTTTTAAGTTTAATAGCGTATAATATCACACTTGATGAGAAAGATTATCAGCGAAAAATATTGAAGATATCAAATTTTGATATTTTTTTTGATATAAACTAAGACCTCGCAGGGTTTAGATTAGAGGGATAACGATGCAACTGAAAAATTCGACAGATTACGCAATTAGAATTGTATGTTACTTGGCAGCACAGGAACGGATGGTATCTACATCGGAATTGTCAAGGAAGCTAAATGTTTCTGCTAATTATGTTCCTAAAATAGCAAAAAAACTGAAAAATGCAAAAATAGTCACTGCCTGTGAAGGTACAAATGGTGGCTATATGCTGGCAAAACAACCGGAGAATATTTCTCTGATGGAAATTATATCGTGTGTAGAGGAAACAATGGCAATTAATCGTTGTTTGGAAGAAGATCGTTTTTGTTCCAGAAATTTAGAAGATACCTGCAAGATACATAAAATATTGTTGAGTTTGCAGAATACATACAATAATAAATTAGAGAGCGTAAAAGTTTCAGATGTTATCCGCCCTGGAGAAGATGAATATTTTGGACGATTTTATGTTGTATTAAAACTGAACTTGAAGGAAAAAAGCTACGAGTGTGTATATTCACATATCCGTGAAGTGTATGAGAAAGTAAGGAAAACAAAAAGTTATGAAGAGTTCATAAATCAATATATAGAAAGATATGTGTATACTTCTGATAAAAAAATGGTTCATGACTTCTTATCAAGTGAAGGATTAGAAGAAAGACTAGTTGATGGATGTATGGAAAAAGATCTTCCGTATCGCAGAATTACTGGAAAAGATAAGAATGCATATGTTTGGATGGAAGCGAAAAAATATATAGATGCAAATGAGAATACTGCAATTATTACGTTACATAATGAGAAGATTGTTCAGAACACAGTTATAAAGATGGAACAGGAACTCATAAAGAAAGAACAGGATATGGCAAAGCAGTATTGGGATATGGTATCACTTTTAACTACTGTATTAAATCATAATCAGTTAGTTGAATCAGGGTATCAAGATGATATCAGCTTCTATACAAAACAGGTATATCTTCAATTGCAGAAAAAATATCCGGAATATGGGATTACAGATGAAGAAATTTCGTCAGTAGCGCATTTAGCGCCGATTCATGATATTGGAAAGATAAAAGTGCCAATTGAAATTTTAAATAAGAATGGAAAATTGACAGATGAAGAAATGAATGTAGTAAAGCAACATCCATTAGTAGGTGCGGCGATGACCCAGAGATTCCCAGAGGGGATAACAACGGAAAAGCTGAGCAAATATAGCTATGAAATATGCAGACACCACCATGAAAGATATGATGGAACAGGATATCCAGACGGTTTAAAAGAGAATGCGATTCCGATGTGTGCACAGGTCGTTGGGATTGTTGATGCTTACGATGCATTGATCAATGATCGTCCATACAAAAGAAAATATGAACCAGAAGAGGCGATACGGATGATTTCAAATGGTGAATGCGGAGCGTTTTCTAATCAGCTGATGCAATGCTTTCAGGAGGCAGCAAAGCAGCAAAACTGGTTAAAAAGGCAAAATTAAAGTAACAAGTGAAGGAAAAAGATTAGAGGTCCAGATATGAAGAAAAAAAGAAGGATAGAGAACAGAATTATCGCAGTAATACTATGTATGGCTATCTTATTTTCTCAAGTGAGTATTGCGGATGCAGCAGCTCTGAATCCATCAGGTACTAACACGAGTCAAGTGGTCCTTTCTAATGAAACCAATATGAGCAATGATGAAGCATCAACCGAATCCACAGTTTCAGATGAAATAAATGGCACCACGGAGTCCGAATCTTCGATATCGGAGGAAACAAATGAAAACTCGAAGAATAACGAATCGGAATCTTCCGATGGAAATGTTAAAGCAGAATCAACAGATAATATAGATGCTTATTATAAGGATAGTAAAATATGCATTTATAATTATGAACAATTAAAACAGATTGGTTCAGATGCTTATGTTTATACGGGTGATAAGGACGGAAAGATTGGTTCTGGAGATGTAGTAAATAGTGAAGGCACAGAGCTGAAATACGGTGCAGATGCCCAATACATTTTGATGAATGATATCCAGATGAATTCTGAACAGATCTGGACAGTGTCAGATTCCTTTACCGGAACTATTACAGGAACAGAAGTTGAGGAAAATGAAATACCGACTTTATATGACAAAGAAACGGATACCATCTACATTTACAATCCGTATCAGTTGATGGTGCTTGCACAGGAAGAATCTGAAACAGAACCTGTTATGACATTAGATTATGATGCACCACAGTTTGGTATGGGGCAGATGATCTATCCGGATGGTGAAGATAAGGCGTATCTGACTTATAGTAAGTCTCATAATTATGTGTTATCGCAGAAGTTTAATTCGGATAAACCAGAACTGGTTGCAGATCAGTTGAGTAAAGTGAGTACAGAAGGTACAGAAGGTCGAGATTTTAAGGGACAAGTTGTTAAGACTATTGGAGATAAGACCTATATCTTAATTGGAAATGAGCAGCAGCTGAGGAAAATTGGTACGGATGAACGAGTTAATGGTGCGGTTTATCAGGCATATCTAGATGGTTTGGTATGGAAACGTGATACAGATTCAAGTGGCAAACCGATCATGCTTTATAGTGGTGATGCTGATTTGACAAGAGACCAGAATGGAGTAGCAGATTTTACTTTTGGACAAATTAAAGATGCTGATAGCAAATACAGTCAGCATAACTGGGTACATACCAGAGGCAGATGCGGAGTCAATCAAATAACAGGTGAAATTGACCCTAATTTAGATATAGACAAAACAACAGGACAGAAATATACAGCAAACGCAAATTATATTATTTTCCGAGATATAGATTTGAGCAGTAAAGAGTGGAAGCCTCTTATTTTTCAAGGAACAATGATTGGAGCTAAGGCGAAAGATAATGAGTCCCTTTGGGATTCATCATCCAGTCAAATTACAGCTAGTGCGAAACCAGCACTTTCTAATGTAAAAGTTGTGCAATCAAGTAGACTCAATGTTGGAGAACAAATGGGTGTAGGCTTTTTCTCTACAATATCGAGTGAAGTAAGTGATAACGATATCGGTATTAGTAAAGGATTAGTGCAAGTTTCAAATATTAAGTTTGAAAATATTAGTGTTCAAACATCAACTTCTGAAACATATTATCCGGACACTCTCATAAGTACATTAACAAGTACTCTGGGTAAGTTGCTTGGTGGAGTTTTAAGTGGGTTAACATTTATTTTAACGTTCGGCCAGGTGAAAATTGATCTTGGAAAAACATTAGGAGATGTTCTTGATGCGAGAAAGAAAGATCCGACAGCATTAGCAACTGGTGCGATTGCTGGGCGAGTAGAGGGGCAGGTAGAACTTTCTAATCTTGAAGTGAACAGTGCTACTGTCAAAAATGTAAATAACAATACAGGTGGGTTTGTTGGATATATCGTTGGTAAAACACAGTATGATGGGCTATCAAACGCACTTGGTGGACTTGTCAAATTACTTACAAATATATTGAATGTAATTCCAGGATTAGGTTTAGGTGACTTAATTACGATTCTTCTTGGAAATGCTATTCCTTTAGAAAAGTTAATTCCGACAGGTTATATCAATGCCAAAATTATGAATTGTACTGTAAATGGATTAAGTATTTCTACAGCTGCTGATAAAGAGTATGCAGGTGGATTTATTGGACAACAGAAAGGAACAATTGTAGAAAATTGTTCCATTTCCAATAGTGATTATACGATAAACGGAAAGTCTTTTGCAGGTGGATTTGTTGGAATAGCTCGTGATGATGCGATAGAAGGTACACTTTCTGGTGCATTGGATATTGAAACAAAATTGCCGAAAATGAATCCAGAAAGTTTGCTTTTGAATTGCTCACTAAATAATGCTCGAATGATAGTATCAGGTGAAAGTTACGTGGGCGGATTTGCCGGCGGATTTGCCAATTCTACTGCGGTGAATTGTACAGTAGAAGCTAAAAATGAACTTACAGTGAAGGCTTCAGGAAATCATGCCGGCGGATTTGCCGGCGTTGCAGCACTTGGTTGGGCAGCGGATATAGGAAAAGGAGATACAAAGGATAACTTATTAGGTGGTGTTGTAGATCTTGTTGTAAAGCTTTTAAGTAGTAATCCAGGTGCAACATCTTCATTACTTTCTTTAGCAGGTGTAAGTCCATCATATATTTTAGGGTGTACAGTAAATGCACCTCTTAAAGTAAGTGGTGTTGATTATGTGGGTGGTATCGTTGGACGAGGTAATGGTTCTTCTATAGCACCATCCAGTGCAGAATATTTACAAAAAGTATCTTACTGGAGAAATAACATTTATGAAACAGGAGCAATTGCAACCAAAAATGTTGTTCTAAATGGCGATATCAATATTTCAGGGCGAGATTATGTAGGTGGGATTGCAGGATCTTTAGGTACAGCTAGTGTAGCGGGGCTTCTTAACACAACGCTTGGTGTGGCATCGTATCTTGCATTTACCGTGGATAACGTTTTAGTACAGGGCAACGAGAACTTCTCAGTTGAAGGTCGAGAACGAGTTGGTGCCGGACTTGGTGATGCGATCGGCGGAAGCATAAAAAATGTAACCCTTAACAATGTAGTATCTGTTAACGGGGATAATCTAGTTGGTGGATTTATCGGATTGTCAGGACCGGGTGATCTGGCAGGAACAGATGGTGGATTAACGGTCAATCTCCTTGGTCTTAATTATCTTTTGAAACTTAGTAATCTCTTATCTTTAGGGCAAGCAGTAGAAGTTAAGATTCAAAATGTTCAGGTTAATGGTGTAGAAAAAGGATTTGAAGTAAAAGCTACAGGTGTACGTGAAGAAAATTCTGTACGAGATTATACAGCTTCCGGTTTTATTGCTAGAAGTAATTGTACAAAGGTAGAAAATGCACACGTAACAAAGTTGAAATCTGTAGAGGCCGCAGATGTAGGTGGTTATGCAGCAGGGTTTGTTGCAATTTCCAAAACAGGAGGACTTGCTGAAGTTGGAGACAAAACGGAAGTTAAATCCTTGATTGAAGCAAACGGATTACTTAATGCAATCAGTTATTTAATTCCTCGTTATACAAACTGTACAGTAAGTTATGTAGATGGTGGAAGTGTAACGGCTGATGTTGCAGGTGGCTTTACAGCAGATTTTCAAAGCGGTGTAGTTAATAATTCTGAGCGGGGAGCGGATGATTATTATGCTGTATATAATCTTGCAGCCGTTAACGGACAGTCTTATGCCGGAGGATTTGGAGGAAATGTTTACTCTGGAGCGTTGGCAGATGCTGGGAAAGGAATCAGTATTCTTGGAAATCTCAATGGGCTGAATATAAACATTGGAGAACTTGTAAATCTAATCAATGCCTACATTCCATATATACAGTATGCAGGAGTCAAGTCAGACAACGGATTTACAGTCACTGCGAACAAGATGAAATCAGAGGACAGCCATTCTGGAAGTGCCGGAGGATTTATCGGATATGGAAGTGGTGTTCAGGTAAGCTACTGTGATGTTACGAGTCTGAAACATACAAGTGTAACAGAACCTGAGAAAGGTTTGGAAGACACTGATGGCTCAAACTATTTTAATGATGTAAAGAGCCAGTACGCAGTGACTGGTGCAAGATATGCTGGTGGCTATATCGGCTATATGGATATTGGTTCCGCAGCTTCTGTTGGAAAAGGCTTGAGTATTCTTGGAAAATCGATAGGAATCAACAATGTGCTGGATGCATTGAATGTGGTCGTTTCTACAATTGAGCATTCCAATGTTACAGGAAATGTTGGAGGATTTGCAGTAAAGGCTTCTTGGAAAAATACTGCATCCGATGCGTCAGAAAATGATGTTCTTGGAGATGCAGGAGGATTTGCCGGAAAGATTTCTGGTGGACACATTCAGGATTCAAATGCAAATAACTTCTCATATATCATTGGACAGATTACTGCTGGTGGCTATGTGGGCGATCTTGAGCCGGGAAATGTGGCAAATGTACTTGGTGATACGGGTATCTTAGGTGGTCTTGTTGATGTGTCAGATACATTGGCATCATTAGCGGAGGACTTTGTACCGACGATCAGAAACAGCTCTACGACTTGTATTCCTTGTGGTGGTGCGGTTCGTGCAGATGCGGATTCAACAACACAAGTACAACGAGGTATGGCCGGAGGTTATGCAGGACATAATGAAGGCGGTCACATCTGGGGAAACAATACAAAGAAATGGAAAGGTAAAGAATATACCGGACCAACAAGTACTTGTAAAGCAGTAAGAATCCGCTCGGTATACGGAAAAGAAATTGCTGGTGGCTTCACAGGACTTATGGAGTCAGCTGATACGGCAAGTACCGGAAACCTGTCCTTGTTGTGGGGACTGGTAAAAGTAGATAACATCCTGGGAGCACTCAGCGTTGTCTATCCGACAGAAGAAGACACAGCAGTTTATGGACCACTTGCCCAGATGGATTATGAAACCTGGAACAAATGGGTGGAATTTGTCGGTAAAAAAGGTGGTTACGGAAGTGACCTTGCTGCGAATGGAACAGTAAAAAATCAAGAAGAACTGGATAATATTATTGGAAAATATGCTTACGGATACAATGTCGTAGCAGGAAGAGTAAATTATCGGGATGAGATAAAACTGGCAAATGGCGGAGCAGCTGGCGGTTATGTTGGATCAATGCAGACCGGAACCATTACAAATGGACAGGCTTATCAGGCGAAGACAATTAAAGGGCTTCGATGCGCCGGCGGTTTTGCGGGAGAAATGATAAACGGCGGAGCAGAAAAGCTTGGAGGAGTTGATATCCTCGGTCTTAATCTGCAATTAGGACAAATGCTACAGGTACTTAATGTCTTTGTGCCAGTAATCAAGAAATCTTCGGTAGAGGGTTATCAGAGTGGACTGATTGTCCAGTCAGAAGGTGTAGATGACAAGAATATCTGTGGTTATGCCGGAGGTTATGTAGGAAAACTGATTGGTGGACAGATCTGGGGCGAAAATGATGCACGCTGCAAGGTTACAAAGTTGAGACGAGTTGATGGAAAAAGCTACGTTGGAGGATTTGCCGGAAGCTCAAGACCGGGAAGTGTAGCAACACTGAATCCAACTGCAGGAGAAGGATTACTCAGCCAGCTTCTGAATAAACTGTTAAGTACACCGGCAGATTTGATAAAAGTATTAAATGCTACAGTCGCAACGATCCGTTATTCAGATGTGGAAGCCTGGGATGACTGGGGAATCATTGTAAATGGTGCTTATGCAAGTGGAAGTAATAACACTTCTTATGCAAAAGCAGCCGGAGGATTTGCCGGAAATCTGGAAGGAACGGTACTTGGCAAGAAGGATACGGAAGAGGCAGGAGTTTCTGTACAGAATATCCGTTCCGTAGTCGCAGGTGAATATGCCGGAGGATGCTTCGGTGTTGCTGATGTAGCCGGAGTTGCCAATATCAGCGCAGGAAATGAAACCTCGCTACTTGATAAATTGTTAAAGCTTGGAAGAACCGATGTGCTGGATGCATTTAGAAGTTATGTATATTACGGAACTGTAAGCGGAAGTAAGGATGCTGGCTTAAGTGTCAGTGCAAACACAGCGATAAAATCCGGACAGAACAATGCAGTTACATATAGCGGAACGGCCGGAGGTTTTGGCGGCTCACTGTTAAATGGTTCTGTGAAAAACAGTAAAGTAACGGAATTAAGTAATGTAAGAGGTTTAAATAGTGTCGGAGGATTTGTTGGCTATTCTGGAAAAAGCGGAGTAGTTAAGGCAGACAAGATAGACGTTATTGGAGACAATACAGGACAGTTACTTGGTGGTGCTCTTGGAGTTATGGACATTTTTGGTTCTCACATTGATGACTGTACAGTTACAGGGACGGATGATGGTTACACAGTACAAAGTACTGGCGGAGATGAGCAGATTGCCGGTGGATTTATCGGATATGCGAATCTTGCGAGAATGTCGAAGTGTACAGCAGGTGATGCGAACAATCAGAAAATTGGATTAAAACAAGTGGCATCAGGAGGAACAGCCGGAGGATTTGCCGGACGAACAAGCTTTGCTTATCTTGCAGACTTGAAAGTGGATTCTGGAGCAGTGAATGTAATATTCTCACTTGTTAATAAACTTATAAAGGTATTGTATCTGGATAAAATCCAGGACTCCAATCTTTTGAAAATCAATCTTGGAATCATCAAGGTGGAAGCACTATATGATGGAAACCTGCTCCATGTAAATCTTCTCGGACTGGATATTTCTGTAGGATTGTCAAAGAAGTCAAAAGATAATCAGCAATCGACAGATCTTGCAATCATTACGATAGGAGATTCATCCATCAGTCTTCCATGTGACGAGAATGGCCTCTTGAATGATACTGATGCAAAATCCAATATCAGTGTAAACCTGATCAAAGCGAATCGTACAAAAATCACTGACAGTAATGTTTACGGTGTAAGCTACGGATACGATGTCTATGCAGGTGGAGCTGGAAACGACAAAGATGGTTCTAAAGATGATGGACGAAGCGGTGGCTTTGTTGGATTCAATGACGAAGGACTTTTAAAGAACAACAACATGTATTACTGTGATGTGGTCCGTGGAACAAAAGATCTTGTCGGACCATTTAGCGGAAAAAGCAAGTTGGATTCTGTGTATGAAGCTAACACACAGGAGAAGGTGGAAGGTGAGAATAATAATTACCGTATTTACAGAAAGCTGGATGTGGCACTGGATCAAATCAAACAGGGTTCAGACAAGCTGAATCTAAGCCATGAAAAAGATACTTCCAGTGGATGGGATATTTACACGCTGGGTCATATGAATTCGGTAAAAAGCTATGAGACTTTGCAAAATGCAAAGCTGACAGATGATACTTCATCTATGACAGCAGAGCTTAAAGCATATGAATCACCAGCAAAAGCAGTATTGATGGCAGATACCAAAACAACATTGAACACAGGAGAAAGTGATACTCCGGAACCGTCCGAGTCACAGGATCCATGTGATGAGCACATCAAGCTGACAATCAATAAAATCTGGAAGGATTTCAACAATCTGGATAAAAAACGTCCGGATAATATTACAGTAACAATCTCCCGTACATGGACAGATGCAGTAGGAAAAGAACAGACAGAAACTGTTCCAGGATATGGGGACTATATTATAAGTGGTTCTAGTGATAAATCTACCTGGCAGGAAGTAATTAAAGGACTTCCAGCATATACGACGGATGAAAATAAAGCCATTCACTATTACACATATTCCGTTACGGAAACAGAAATAAAAGGATATACAACTACAATCGAAACTTCTAAAGATGGATTTACCTTCACGATTATCAACCGGCATTTTGCACTGCTTCCGGATACCGGCGGCGAGGGCATTATGATGTTTATCATAGCAGGTGGTCTGTTGTTAGCGTTCCTGCTTTATACCGGACGCAGAAGGAAACGGAAACAGACGATGTAGGAAAGGGGAGTAGAGTCATGAGAGAGGTATGGCTGCGTGGGAATCTTCCACCGTAAAAGTTGAAGGAATCCCAAGCGAACCAATAAAAAATCAAAAGAAAGTGAGAAGAGGAACATGAAGAAATTAGTATCAAGATTTATGGCAGTTCTGATGGCAATGACCCTGATACTGTCCATGAGCATGACTGCATTTGCAGCAGATGCAGCAGATGCTCCAAAAGGAACCCTGACAGTCAACAATACAGTGGAAGGAAAGACTCTGGATCTGTATCAGATTTTTACAGCAACAAAAAGTGGCGAGAATGTAGCATATACACTGAACAGTGCATATGAAGGATTCTTCCAGAGCAAAATTACTGATGCTTCTACATTAAAAGGTGAAGCATTAAGTGAAAAAGCTTATGAATATGTTAAAGAACAGGTTGGAGCAAATGGAGATGCTGAGACAGCTAAAGTATTTGCAAAAGATATGCTTGACTGGATTTTAGATTCAGAGAACAATGTTACAGCAACAAAAACAGTTGATACAACAGAAACTTCTACAGTAGTTCCTGGTTTAGCATATGGATACTATTTAGTTTATCCAAAAGGAGCAACAGATACCTCCACAGCACCAGGAAATCAGGCTTATACATCTGCAGCATCTTTAGTCAACGTTATAGGTGATACTTCAATTAACATGAAGAGCAATTACCCGACAGTAGACAAGAAACTTGTTTCAACACAAACACCAGGTAATAATTCAATCACAGTAAATGGTATTCTTAATCCTAGTTGGGAAAGTATTCATCAGGGAGTCTTAGGTGAAGATGACGAGAATGATTTTGAAGATGGAATCGCACCACATGGCGGAACAGATGAAAAGAAAGCCGGCAATTTTGGAATCGGTGATACCGTTACTTACCAGTTGACTTCTAAAGTGCCGGATATGACAGGATATAATTCTTATACTTTTAAATTTACCGATACATTATCAAAAGGACTAGACTTAAAAGCAATTCTGTCTGTAAAGGTTGGAGATACAGAACTCAAAGCAGGTAAAACAGGAGATAACACATACTTACCGACATATACGACAAATGACAATGGAACACATACACTAACTATTAGCTTTAATGAGTTTTATAACAACTTTAAGAATAGAACAGGCGAGACAATCACAGTTGTTTATACTGCAACCTTAAACAAAAATGCTGTTATCGGTATGAATCCAAATACCAACAAGGCGGTCGTTGAATACAGTAATGATCCAGCAACAAATGGAACAGGTAAATCCGAGCCAAGCATCGTAGATGTACATACCTTTGATTTCACAATTTATAAATATTATTTAAAAGATCAGAATAAGACTGCACTTGCAAATGCAGAATTCGAGCTTTACAAGGCAAACGAAGCAGGCGATGAAGCAGATACAAGTGCTAAGATTAATATTGTAGACGAAGAAAACGGCGTATACCGTCAGGCAACAGCTGATGAAGCTAAAGTAACAGGCTTTACTTCTGCAAAAATTGTATCTGATGATGATGGTAAAGTTCTTGTAAAAGGTCTTGATGCCGGAACTTACTATTTAAGAGAGACAAAAGCTCCGGATGGATACAACAAACTTCTCAGTGACATCAAAGTTGTGATTGAAGCAAACTATGATACAACAACTGGCAAACTGACAAAATATACTGTAACTTATACATACAATGGTAAACCAATAACTGTAACAAATACTGATAAATCAACTTCCCCAGAAGTACCTGTAGAAAACAAAACAGGTGCACAGCTTCCATCCACTGGTAGCAAGGGAGCGCTCATGGTAACACTGGCTGGTATCGTTCTTTTCGGTGCATTAACAGCAAGCAAAGCTTTTGGCAAAAAGAAAGCAAAAAACTAAGGCGTCCTGAAGTTTAAGAAGGACAAAAAGACAGTTCATCTTCCCGGTATTGCACCGGGAGGATGTCTGCTTTTTCTGAAATATCCAGTGAGGACTGGGTATTTCAGAAGAAACAGACAAAAGGTGAAAGGTATTATGAAAAAAATAGTGAAAATACTAAGAGGAATTGGATATCTGGCAGCATTTTCTTTAATCTTGTATCCGGTAGTGAGTAATTACATTAATCAGATGAACAGCACAACCATTGCTACAGATTATGAACAGGAAGTTTCGCATTTGTCGGAAGAACAGGAAAATGAAATGATCAAGCAGGCACAGGAATACAATGAAAGCCTGATTGGAATTGGTTCCATAGCAGATCCATTTTCAGAAAGCAATGAAAACCAGACAGAAGATGATGAGTATAACAAACTTTTGAAAATTGATGATACTGGAATGATGGGATATATTGATATTCCAAAGCTTGATGTTGTTCTTCCGGTTTATCATGGAACATCCGAAAAAGTACTGCAGTCAGGTGTAGGACATCTGCCAAACACCTCGCTTCCGGTAGGTGGTGAGAGCAGCCATGCGGTATTATCCGGACACCGTGGACTTGCAAATGCCAAGATATTCACCGACCTGAACAAGATGGAGGTTGGAGATGTATTTTATATTAAAGTTCTTCATCATACCTTTGCCTATCAGGTGGATCAGATTCTGACAGTATTGCCATCAGATACAGATTCTTTACAGATTGAAAAGGGTAAGGATTATGTAACACTGGTCACATGCACTCCTTATGCAGTTAACACGCACAGACTGCTTGTACGTGGCACTAGAATTCCGTATGAAGAGGCACAGAAGATAGATGAGGAAGTTGGTCTTCAGCGCACAATCCCATTCAATTTGATTCTATTGATTGCTGGAATTGTTGCTTTAATCATCATATGGGTGAGCATTAAGTTACATAAACGCAGGAAGGAGAAAAAACATGAGCATAATAAGTAAACGTAAGCGAATATATATGTGTATGGCCAGTGTGATGTGTATGCTTTTACTCCTCATTCCGTTACCTGTGTCTGCGAATGATCTGGGAAGTATATTATTAAAAGCAACTGTTGAAGATGAGACCACGGTATATAAGCTAAGTAATACTGAATTTACGATGTATCAGGTTGGAACATATAAAAATAATTCATTGGCATTAGTGAGTGAGTTTGCAAAGTCTGGAGTCATATTTGATTTTGATGATTCTTCCGCTCAGGCAGAAGCTGCAAAAAAACTGGAAAAATATGTACAGGATAACAACATCAAAGGAATGTCCGGAAAGACCAACTCAGACGGAGAAGTTATGTACAGAGATCTGGAAAAAGGAGTGTATCTTTTTGTCCAGACACAAAAAACACAAATTAGCAATCAAGTATATCAAAGCGAACCTTTTATCATAACAGTTCCAGGTAATTATGATGGTCAGATAATTTGGAATGTAACGGCAGAGCCTAAATTTAAAAATGAATCGATACCACCAATTACCACGAATACGCCACCAGTTTCAGAAGAACCATCAGATGATAATAGTAGTCATACTTCAAATGTAAAGACGGGAGACGATACGAATGTAATTATGTGGCTTTCCTTAATGGGAATATCCTTAATCATATTTAGTATATGTAAAAGAAAAGTCCATAAATAATATGAGGAGATCAGGGAATCTCGTTCTTTTCGTTTAGTTACTCAACTGGCGTAAGCCAAAGGTAAATACCTCCGGAGGTGCACCGTATGGTGTCACCTGGGAGGAAATAGATCTGAAACCTTGGGAGGAGTTGGAAAAGAATAATTGAGTTGTCAGTGCAATCTTATTTATCTCTCGTGACAGAAATAGGTTCCCGTTTTGCTGGAAGTAAGTCTGAACTGATCTCAGGAGCATAGAATAGTGCTGTAAAATTCTGTCTAATGATATCCAGTGTCTTCTGCTTTTTTTGCAATTCCTGTTTTTCCCGAACAGTAGCAGTCTGTTCAGATTCAAGATTTTCTATCCGCTTCTGGATTTTATTAGAGCTTGGGATTTTGGTAACACCGAGATCCTGAAGCTCTTTTTTTAGTGAATCGTGGAGCTGGTATTCTGCCTGATGCTTGGTACGGTAAGCTTTTGGATTTTTAGCAGATTTGCAATCTTCAATCACTTTTCGGCAGAGCCGATAAGAATCACAGTGTTTTTGAATGATTTTCTGTGTGCTCAGATCACTGTTGATTTGTGCTATTCTTTGGTCGGCAACTTTCACAGAAGCTTCAATGTCAGATACATGCTGCCTGAAATCTTCATAATTCAACAGGTTATTTTCGGAAAGATAGTTGAAGGTGCGGGCTGCCTCTTTTAGATTATTTATTTTTGCCCAATGTTCAAATCCTTCTCGATTGCCGGTTGTAACATACGTGGAGATATTGATATACAGGCGAGCTTCTCTGGACAGATGCTTTGGAGCTTTCGCTTTGCTACGATTTTTAGCCAGACG
>OHNF01000261.1_pt1 | contig 36512 bp, 27 predicted proteins | sample 1569491 | NCBI WGS metagenome assembly OHNF01 (sample SAMEA3879557, study PRJEB24766) | human gut metagenome | biome: human-associated habitat; feature: feces | place: USA | collected 1985/1987 | reverse complement strand
TATCAGTATGGTCATAGCCGGAGTTATTATAGTATATCTAGTCCGTTGGATTGATAATTTTTTCTCCAGGTATCGCAAATAAATCTTGCCTGCAATGTAAACCAAATACTCCAATTTGTTTCCCATTACAACCTATGCTGACAAAATGCGGACATTTTCTAATTCTAAAACAAGAAAACCGCAAAAGCTTTTTATTAGCCATTTGCGGTTTTTTCCTTGTGATTCCGTTGCGATTCGGAATGTAAAATACTATAAAACCAATACATATAACATTATATTAAAAATCAGAGTAATATAAAAATATTATATTGCATGCCATTGCATTATGTTGTGCAATATTTGAACTGAGTTGTGCAATTTATGTATATTTGCACAACCGATATAACAGAGAATATATGACTACAGTAAAAGCATTTATAAGAACTGGGAAGAAAGATAAAGAGGTAAATATCAGATTTCGATTATCTGATGGACGCAATGTACAGTTATTCCACAAATCAGATATTATGGTCTCTCCTACTCTTTGGGATGCCAAGACTGAAAAATATAAGGCTAAAAGTATTATAAAGTTAGACATAAGAACATCATTTAATACATCTATTGAAGAACGGAAGAATCTAATTTTATCCATTTATGGGAGCAACAAAGAATTAACCAGTGAAAAACTGGAAATCTTAATAGACCAGCACTTACATCCTGAAAAATATAACATCAGCAGTGAAGAGGAATCCATGTGTAGTATGTTCCAACGCTATGTTGACGGATGGCTAAATGCAGGTGTAATAGGTCCTGGCAGAAAGAAACATTACGATGTAGTGATAAGGGAACTGACTCGATTCCTCATTATCAATGGCATTGACGGGTTGCCGGTCAATGAATTCAATAAGGAACATATTCTAAATTTTCGTGATTTTCTACGCAAAGAATACACTCTGGTTGAAAAATTTCCAGAACTGTACGCAGAAATGAATAAGCGGAATATACCATCAAAGGAAAGAAGCCAGAATACAATTGCTGAGAAACTATTATTATTACAAGCATTTATGGTGGAGCTTGAAAGTAATGATGTTATTCCCGTATCTCCTTTCCGGAAGATAGGAAAAGAAAAAGAGTCCATTATGAAGCAACAATATGACGAGCCTTTCTTTCTCACCAAAACAGAATTCAATGAAGTAGTCCACAAAGAATGTCCCGAAACATTGCAGCGAGTAAAAGATGTATTCGTTGTTCAATGTTGTTTCGGTTGCCGTATAGGTGATTTCAGACGATTCACTTTTGATAATATCAGCATTGAAGAAGGAATACCTTACATTCATTATTTACCTCAAAAAACGCACAAGGATGGACTTATACGCACTGAGATAAAAACTCCCATCATTCGTATTGCTTATAATATTATTATGAAGTATAAAGGTAGGCTACCAAGCAATGCTTTGTTACCCTATTATCCTGATGGCAATGGTGAAACCGGGTACAATTATCAAATAAAAAAACTACTTGAATACTGTGAGATTAGCCGGAAAGTGGCAATGTTTAGTGCGGCATTGGGAACAAATGAGTACAAATCCATATATGAGATTGCAAGCAGTAAACTTGCCCGTAAAACTCATGTAGATTTAATGAATAAAGTTCAGATAGATAAATACGCAGCAGGACTTCATGCAAAAGGCAGCGGAGCTGTAGACAGATATACCGGATTAGGTATAAAAGAACGTTTTATTTTAATGTGTGCGGCTTTTGGCTGTAATCAGTATGAAGTTGACGATGATTTATCTGTAATGGAATAGGCTCACTTAGTATCTCATATTGATACTCTGTTATTTGACACCATCCCCGTAGTTGAGCCGCTACGGGGATTTTTACTGAAAGAGGAGCGATTCATTCAACTGCCTTTTCCACAATCTCCATCACTACATGGCTTGACTCCAACCAGAGCCAATACCACAACCAAAGCATAATCCCACCCAACCAAACAAAAGCCACATCAATATAGTACAAATTTAATATCCTGCTAACCAATACGCATAAGAGTTCTCCGCAAAGCACATAGGCAGCAACCATAGTAACAAGCTGGTCATTGGCAACAGTTATCAAAACCAGAATGCCTATAACGGGAAGAAGGGAAATACAATCAATTAGAAGTTGTTGTTTGTCATTCATAATACAATAGGGATTAGAATACAAATATAAACATTATTTTGTATAAAACAACCCTCTATAATAGGAATTTCTGACGAAAAAGAAACGAACTATTATTACAATATAAACAAAAAGAGCGACTATTCAGCCGCCCCTTTCGCATTAACGAGATAGACATAAAAGCATCTCGAATCATCTCTGTAGATGGATGCCGAACCACTACAGAGTTTCCATTCATTCTACAGTTTCTCCTTTTTCATTCAGAAGTACCGTTACTTCTTCAGTGGATTGATTTTCCTCGGTGATGGTCAACACAACCTTATAAATCTTACCGGTTTCTTTCTCGGAAATGAAAGCCTCCTTTATTACAGCCCCCTCATAGTCCTTAGCCAAGACATTCATAACTGCCTGAGGCAAGTCTTTTACTTCCACTTTTGTGAACTCATCCTGAGGATTTTGCTGAGTTTGCTCTACAGACTGTGTTCCAGAAACCACGTAAGCAAATGCTACTGAACTGCCTAATCCCATAACCATTGCTAATGCTACCAATACTTTTTTCATAATCGTAAGTTTTAAGTAAATAAATATAGTTTTTGTATTAACTATAGGACAAACGATATGCCATGATGTACATCAGCACATAATACATTATACATCAGCATATTATAAAAACAAGAAGGAATAATTATGTGTGGAAATATGTGGAACTGAGTACCACACATGGGGAATAATTACACAATATGGATTACTTAATTCCTGGGAAATGGAACAAGGCAGCTGAATAAGCTGCCCCTTCTATAAAACAGTCAACAAACAGACATTCACTAATCAAATGACATAAACATAAGCATAAATAACCCGGCTAAAGCCATAGCAAATGCAATTACCATACAAAACTCTTTTTTCATAACTAATAATTTGGTTAAACACATATTTCCATCGCACGTTCAACAACGCACTCTTGTCTCCGACAAAACCTCAGCCGCATAAAAGCTGAGGTCCAGCATGTTCCTTTCAATATATACAATCAATTAGAGCACACAATGTTGGAACATTCTGTAAATCCAGTATAAAGAAACTGCAATGGCTGAAAGAAGGACTATACTAACACTATATACCGGATTCTACAATAAAGACAACTGCTTTTCTGAAATTCCCTACGTGACTTGAGGGAATTTTTATAAAAGGAAGGGCCCAAATGAAAAAAATCCCGACGAAAGCCGGGATATGTCACACACAATAGATATGAATTGTTGCAATAAGCAAACAAGAATTATATGATATCGCAGAAAATGTATACAATGAAAACATTGACAAATACTCAACAATAATTAAACAACAGCAGACAGAAAAAAGAAAATGGATAATAAACCCTCAATATTGCATTAAATACAATCTTTCAGCTAAGACTGTACGAAATATGGTAAAAGGGAAAATCAATAATGAATTAATTGGCTTATATTATGATTGTTCCAAATCCCTAAAAGAAAATCTATCAACTTTTAAAGAACTGAATTTAAAAGTAGGAAAAAGTAAATTATATGAATGGTGTAAAGAAAACAACATTCCAACCAATATAAAAAATAATCAATCAACTAAAAATACTGTTGGCTTATATCTGTATAACCCTATTTCGGCAATAGCAGGATAGGATTCCACTATAGAAATCCACCCGTTACAAACTATAAGGGGGGGACTACAAAATCCTCCCCCTGAGTGAGGGGTTACGGTGGTAGGAATATTATTATTTATGACTTGGATAATAAACGTTCCAAGACCTTGTCATTGTGTGCTTTCCAATCAGTTCTGTTTTCTTGTAAAGATTTTCCAAAATCTTCATTAGAAGGTACGCTTAAATCTTTACCACTATCTTCATAAGCATAAAAAGGGAAACATCCCATCCATCCTGTTGCTTGTATCATTTGATTAAATGTATCATAATCATACTCACCTGATTTAAACTCCACATATATTTTACTTCCACCATGATAAGTAATAATACGTGTACTTTTATCATACGAAAAACAATGTTCCGTATTATTAAGTAACCACCCCTGAAATTCAACACCATAATGACAATGCAATTCATCATAAAACATCTCCTCCTTTTTATAACGAGCGCATTTAATTGTTCCCCACATCTCCTCACCTCCTTTATAAGATACTACGACCAATAACCAAAGTTCATGTAAACGAAATATAGTAATTTTATCAATATATTCATCAACCATAGTCTTTACCAAATCCCTATTTTTCCTAATCTCATCCATTTTATTAATCAACAAAGGATTGGCATTCAAACGCTTCAAATTATCAATAGTAATTCTCTTTGTTGTGATTTCTCGTGACAATTTATCCATAGTTTTGTTCAACACGTTTTTAGTTTCATCATATTTATGTTTTGCATCTGAAATCAAATTCTTTGCAACCTCATCGTCTTCAATCGCAATAAGACGTTTAAGTGTCTTTTTATAAAGATTCTCCGCTTCAACCAATTCTGTATTCTTTGATGATTTTATTTGAACCAACTCTTCGATTTCTTTCCCTAAATTTTCTATCTTTAAAATATTGGTCTGCTGAATATTAATCTCAGCAAACATTTGAATTGACAACTGTAAAACAAGTCCATCCAATTTCCATTGTCGAAGTTCTGCCCCATTCGTGCATGTTCGTGGTTTATCTTTACGATTCACTCTACCATAACATTTGTAAGTACGTCCACCACTGATATAATTTTTAGATGTTTCATTTGATTTCCCTACAGAAAAATTAGCACCGCATTCGCCACATACCATTAAATGTTTCAATAAATTCTCATGCCTGACTGCATTATTCTTATTATAATGCGCTTTGGAAAGTTTATCTTGGGCTTGCTGAAACAACTCGTCTGATACAATTCGCAGACTTTCCACATGTTCCGAATATTCATAAACAATCTCTCTATCTTGCCTTTCGGATAACGGAAGTGGATTGGTAGGGTCTGGTTTATAAAATGTTATTCTACGATTTCCTTTATATAACTCATTGTGCATAAGTCTGTTTATTGTAGAAATACGCCATTTTAAATTATCTGTATCAAATTTGTACTCTTTCACCTCCAATCCTTTTGCTTCTCTATTCTTCTTGTACTCATTCAATTTCCTTACGTATGGAGCAGGTACTTTCTCAGCATTCAATATCTCTGATATTTGAATTGAAGAATATCCACCAACATACATTTCAAAAATACGGGCAACAATCTTACTTTCGATAGGATTTATAACAATCTGTTTATTTTCATTGCATATAACCATACGCACGTTCATCCCCACCTCCATGACCTGCTTGAACTTTTGTTATCTTGCCACTTAATGAACGTTCAACAAACAATTCTATCTCATAGCTTGACATAACAGCAAGCACATGCAATAAAATAATACTACCTACATCTTTATTACTATCTCTTACCCACAATTTTTGTTTATCAAAATACAAGTTAATACCTTTATCTATAAACAATTTGATTTGTTCTAATAACTCCGTAGCATTTCTTGCAAGACGAGAAAATTCAGAGAATAAAATTATATCAATATCCCCATATTCGACTCTTTCAAGCATCTTCACATATTCAGGACGGAACTCTCTCTTTTTAAAACCACTAATAACATCTATGAAAATATCCTCTTCTTCAACGTTCCAATGGTTTTCTGCTGCAAACTTCAACAATTCCTCTTTTTGTCTATCAGTTGTCTGTTGTTGCGTACTAACACGACAATAGATTAGTACCTTCTTATCCATATTATTCATTATCTTTGCGCTGTTAATTACATCAATATCAATTAATATGGAAACAAATATAGAAATAAATAAACCAAGTCCCAAGTTTCAGGATGTGTCAATCGCACCTATGCACACCACGGAGCACATCATCAACCAGACCATGATAAGGTTATTCGGTTGCGGCCGCTCCATATCAGCACACATAGAACGGAAGAAGAGCAAGCTGGACTATCTCCTTGCCGCCTGCCCCACAGAAGAAGAAATAAAGAAGCTGGAAGAGGCCGTAAACGAGGTAATCGCCCGACAGCTGCCCGTCACAACAGAATTCATTACGCAAGAGGAAGCGCAAGGACGTTTCGACTTGGAACGCCTGCCCGATGGTGCTTCGGAAACGGTACGTGTCGTGAAAGTAGGCGATTACGACGAATGCCTCTGCATCGGAGTACATGTGGAGAATACATCAGAAATCGGAACCTTCAAAATCATCAGTCACGATTGGGACGAAGAAGCCAAGCGTTGGAGAATGCGTTTTAAATTAGTCTGAAAATCTATCAATTTTTAATAAATAAGATAGCAAAATGGCATTAAACAAGCAAATAAGTCAGTTTTTCAATGACAAATAGTCAATAAAGTCAGTGAAAACTGGTTGGCATAAGGTTTGCAATATTGTTAGCGAACGACGGTTCAAGAAACGGATGGTGAAAACCCAAAAGGCAGACACCCGAAGACAAAGAACCGGAGTTCAAAACTAAACAGCATGTTTAACTTAAACAATAGGAGACTATAACTATGATGCCTGTAAGAAGAAACCAAAATTGGTTACCGAGTATTTTTAATGATTTCTTTGACAATGATTGGATGGTAAAAGCAAATGCCACCGCCCCTGCCATCAACGTATTCGAAACAGCAAAAGAGTACAAAGTTGAATTGGCTGCTCCCGGTATGACAAAAGAAGACTTCAACGTTCACATCGATGAAGAAAACAATCTGGTCATCAGCATGGAAAAGAAAACAGAAAGCAAGGAAGAGAACAACAAGGACGAAAAGAAGGAAGGCCGCTACTTGCGCCGCGAATTCTCATACACCAAGTTCCAGCAAACCATGATTCTTCCGGACGATGTCGATAAGGAAAAGATTGGCGCCCATGTAGAAAACGGCGTGTTGAACATTACATTGCCTAAGTTTACAGAAGCAGAAAAAGAAAAGGCCAAGAAATTCATCGACGTAAAATAACGCCCGACCATTAAAAAGAAAATCTCCCGCTGCACAAGATAATGCAACGGGAGATTTTTTATATCCATAGCCATACGGAACTATTTCTTCTTCCCTTTCAGAAAACGGTCTGTCAGCCACTTGCGCACCGGTTCGTCGTACAGTTTCAAACAAGCATAAGCAAGGACAACGGCTCCCACGAAAGTAAGTATCATATAAGGGATACCTTCCGCCATTGTAGCGTTATTGTTGCATACCCAAGCCGTATAAGTATATACCAGCGGATAATGGGTGATATAAATCGGATAGGAAATATCTCCCAGGAACTTGCATACGGCAGTAGAGCGCTTACCGGTCACCTTGCCGCCCGCTCCCATCGAAACAATGACCGGGAAGATGCAGATAATACAGAAAGCCTCGTAAAGCCCGTTCATCCAGTAACCATCCTCACCTCCGATACGGGGAATGGAAAGAACCACCACAATCAGCAGGCTGCACCACCAGAAAGCACGCTTTTCAAGCCGTATCAGCCAGCCGAGGCGTGACAGAAGCAATCCGCCGAAGAACGGATACATCAGCCGGACCATACCCACATACTGCTGTTCCCAGTTCAAGGCCCAACCACCCACAATATCGCCGGCAGGAGCAGTCAGACAACGGTACACCGTAAAACACCCTGCCACAAATACCAGCACCGACAGGGCCACCTTATTGAACTTGCGTACAAACAACGCATACAGGATATTACCGATATATTCATAATAGAGCGACCATGCCGGGCCATTCAACGGATGCATTTCCGTCCAGCCGCGAATGTCGAACTTCAGCGGAAGAGGAAGCAAGGTACAGCCCAGCAACATCACCAGCAGCATTGTTCCGATGGACGTATTCTCGATAGGTGGAAAACAAGGCGACTCCTGAAAATAGAAAAAGGCAGCGCCCACAATGCTTCCCATAATCACCATAGGATGCAGGCGGATGATACGGCGTTTGAAGAAAGTGCCCACGGTCATCCGGTTCCAACGGTCATCATAAGCATAGCCGATAACAAAACCGGAAAGCATGAAGAAGAAATCCACTGCCAGATAACCATGATTGATAATTTGAGTAAGATGGCTGCCACCTGCATGTGCTTCAAAAAGATGGAAGATAATAACCATGACAGCCGCCACGCCACGAAGTCCGTCAAGAATCTCATAATGCGGTTTCGAGGCAAGATAAGTAGTTCGTGTATTCATTTTGGTATAAGATATTTATTTATTCGCGTACAAAGATAAGAGTTTTTTCCAATAAGGGAACTGATAGATATCATATAAACTCTATCAATTAATTGACAAGTATAACAGTTGTCTTTATCATTAGATACATATCACTACTTGCACCTTTTTTTCCGCACAAAAAACAGCTTTTATTATCCATAATAAAAGGGCTACACCTTTTCCTCCTCATGGTGTAGCCTTAAACACAAAAGGGTGTAGCTATCCAAGGCAAATGGTGTAGCCCTTCTTCAAAAAAGAGAGCCAAATAGGATAATAATAAAGAAAAATCAGTTAACTACTTTTCTTATAACTTTTTACCGCCCACAGATTGAAGACCAATGCAAAGACCAACACGGCTCCCAGTTGCGGAAGCAGTTCGGCAAATCCGCCACCACGGAGATAGATGGTACGCATCACCTCCACAAAATAGCGTAGCGGATTGATGCGCGTAATCCATTGCGCCCACTCAGGCATACTGTGGATAGGGGTGAAAAGACCACTCATCAGAATAAGGATAAGCATGAAGAACCACATGACAAACATGGCCTGCTGCAACGTGGTCGAATGATTGGATATGACCAGCCCGAACCCCGACACCACCGGTAGAAAAAACAGCGCCATGCCGTAGATAGTGAGGAAATGTCCCGCCGGCAGAATGCCGTAAAGTACCCATGCCAGAACGAAACAGATGGTCAGCACCACAAAACCTATCAGCCAGTAAGGTATCAGCTTGGCGGCAATGAAAGTGAACTTGCCGACGGGGGTGACATTTATCTGCTCGATGGTGCCCGCCTCCTTCTCGCCCACCACATTGAGGGCAGGGAGAAAACCGCAAATCAGCGTCAGCAGCATTACCATGAGGGCAGGAATCATGAAAAGCTTGTAGTTCAGCGTGGGGTTGTAAAGATTCTGCGTAGTGATGTCCACCCGGGGAAGCGGCTTCCCGGCAAGCCCTTGCGAAGACGACTCCGAACCCAGTTCACGGGTATAGTCACTGATGATGGAAGACAAGTAGGATCCTCCCAGACTGCCCTTCGTGCCGTTCACGGCATTGGCCGCCACCAGCAGACGAGGCGCCTCTCCCTTCACCCAATCCTTTTCGAAATCACGGGGAATCTCCAGCACGACATCTGCCGAACCTGCTTCAATGGCCAGCAAAGCCTCATCGTATGTATCGGGAAGCGCTGTCAGGCAGAAATAAGTGGATGCACCGATTTTATCTACCAGACGGCGAGACAAGACGCTGTGGTCATTGTCCACTATATTCAGATTGATGTTCTTTATCTCCAGATTGGCGGCCCAGGGCATCAGTATCATAATCATGCACGGGAAAATGAAAATCAGCTTGGGCAGGAAGGAGTTGCGGAACAACTGCTTGAATTCCTTTTCAATGAGAAACTTTATCATAAGACGATATTTTAAAGATTTTAGACATAAGAACAAAAGAACAGATTTCCCGTATCCTTTTGTCCTTATGTTCTTCTGCCTGAATAATTAATATAAAATTCATATCCGCTCTTTACTCAAGCCGATGCTTGAATTTCTTGAAACTCACCGTTATCAGCAATACCGCCATCGTGGCAAGTATGCCGACCTCCATCAGCACAAGCGAAACATCCACTCCCTCAATCATCAGCTTACGCACCGCCTGGATATACCAGCGTGCAGGAAGCACAGCTGAAATGGCCTGCAGGATAACGGGCATACTCTCAATGGGGAATATCATGCCCGAAAGCAACATGGTGGGCATCATCAGCATCAGTCCGGACACCAGCATGGCGGCAACCTGCGTCCGGGTGACCGTGGAAATCAGCAGCCCCAGCGCCAGGGAGACAAAGATGAATAGCAGCGACACCACCACCAGCCAGAACAAGCTGCCCGCCACGGGAACATTGAGCACATAGACCGAAAGCAGAAGAATGGTGGTCAAGTTGACAAACGACAGCACAAAATAGGGCACCGCCTTTGCCAGAATGATGAAAAGCGGTTTGACGGGAGAAACCAGCAGGACCTCCATCGTCCCCTTCTCCTTCTCGCGCACAATGGAGATGGAGGTCATCATGGCGCAAATCAGCATCAGAATAAGCCCCATGACACCCGGCACGAAGTTGTAGGCACTCTTCATCTGCGGATTGTACAGCAGCTTGAGCTGGGGTACAATGGCAGCGGCATGCACTCCCGGCGGAAGCATCTCCTGCCCGGCAGAGGAGATGATGTTTGCGGCATAGCCTGCCTGCATAGTCGCCATATTGGGGTCTGTGGCGTCGGAGACAAGCTGCACGCGCGCCTCGCCGGTATAAAGCTTGTCCGAGAAACGCTCGCTGAAAACAAGCGCCATGTCAATCTCCCCTCTTCCGAAAGAAGCCTCCATATCGGCGGGAGAATGCAGGCGGCGGATGACGGTGAAGTATTCGCTTGCATCCATGCGGTCGATGATACGGCGGGTAACTACGTCATTCGACGGGTCGAGCACCGCCACACGCACGTTCTTCACCTCGGTGGTGATGGCAAAACCGAAAAGGATTATCTGCACGATGGGCATGCCCAGCAGAATCAGCATCGTGCGCCGGTCGCGGAAGATATGGAAGAACTCTTTTCGGATGAAAGATATGAATTGTTTCATTGTCTATATTTATATTTAGGCTCGGATAATGCGGATTTCACGGATTTTCAGTCGGCGGTTCGCACAGCTTGACGAGCCAGTTGTTGGAATACATCGTCCATCGTAGTGGCATTGAACTGCCGTTTCAGCTCCCCGGGAGTGTCGAGTGCACGGATGACGCCGTCTACCATGATGGAGATGCGGTCGCAATACTCCGCCTCGTCCATAAAGTGGGTGGTGACAAAGACGGTGATGCCCTCGTCGGCAGCCTGGTAAATCAGCTCCCAGAACTGGCGGCGCGTGGCAGGGTCCACCCCACCCGTAGGCTCATCCAGAAAGACAATCTTGGGACGGTGGAAGATGGAGACGGAGAAGGCCAGCTTCTGCTTCCAGCCCAGCGGAAGGCTTTTCACCAGTGTATCCCGTTCCTTTTCCAGCCCGAGGCGGAGGAGCAGCTCATCCGTCTTGGGGGCAATCTCCGCTTCGGGGATGCCGTAGATACCGGCAAAGAGGCGGATATTCTCCCACACCTTGAGGTCTTCGTAAAGGGAAAATTTCTGGCTCATGTAGCCGATGTTCTTCTTCACTTCTTCGGGTTGGGAAGCCACATCGAAACCTGCCACACATGCCTTGCCGCCGGTGGGGCGGCTAAGTCCCGTAAGCATGCGCATGGCGGTGGTCTTGCCTGCCCCGTTGGCTCCCAGGAAACCGAAAATCTCGCCCCGATGGACTTGGAAGGAGATGTGGTCTACAGCGGTGAAATTACCGAACCGCTTGGTCAACCCTTCCACTTCAATCACCTTGTTTTCGTGGTTTTCCACCCGTTCGTGCTGCAAGCCCGGAGGGCAGAGGATGCCCGCAAAGCGTGTCAGGATACGGTCGGGGGTATCGATGCCTTTTATCTCTCCTTCGTTGATGAAGGCGATGCGGTCGCATTGGCGCGCTTCGTCGATGATGGGGGTGGAAGCAATGATGGTGATACCCCGCTCCTTCAGTCGGCGAAGCATTCCCCAGAATTCCTTGCGGGACACGGGGTCGACGCCCGTAGTGGGTTCGTCCAGAAAGAGGACATCCGGTTTATGGATAAGGGCACAGCTAAGGGCGAGTTTCTGCTTCATGCCGCCGGACAACGCTCCGGCGCGGCGCTTGCGGAAAGGTTCTATCTGCCGGTAAATGTCGCGCACCAAATCATAATTCTCCTCGATGGTGGTGTGGAAGACGGTGGCGAAGAAATTGAGATTCTCCTCCACCGTCAAGTCCGGATAGAGGGAGAAGCGTCCGGGCATATACCCCACCCGCCTGCGGATGGCTTTGTAGTCCTTCACCACATCCAGACCGCAGACCGAAGCCGAGCCTCCGTCGGCAAGCAGCAAAGTGGTGAGGATGCGGAAAAGCGATGTCTTGCCCGCACCGTCCGGCCCGATGATGCCGAAAAGCTCACCGGGAGCCACTGACAGAGAGACACCCCGCAGGGCTTCCACGCTGCCGTAACGTTTGGAGATATTAGTTAAAGTTACAGCCTCCATACATTCCTATTTTCAGCATCCCGTCATTCTTCACGGCAATCTTTACGGCATAGACCAGATTGGCGCGCTCGTCTTTCGTCAGGATAGTTTTTGGAGTGAATTCGGACGTATCGGAAATCCAGGTGACGATGCCGGGGTATTCTTTCCGCACTTCCTTTCCATAATCCGCATAAACCTTCACTTGCTGCCCCAGCTTGATTTCGGCAAGCTGCTCGGAGGTGATGTAGGCACGGAGGTAAATCTGCTCCATATCCGCCACTTTGAAAAGAGGGGTGCCGGGAGCAGCCAGTTCTCCGGCTTCGGCATATTGGGCAAGGACGGTTCCCGTCAGCGGAGAGGTGATGTGGCATTTGCGCAACTGGTCTTCTATCTGCGCCACCTGGATGCCGACAGAGGAACTTTGCCACGTCAGGCTCCGGTCACTGTTGCGCAGGGTGGAGTTCTGTGCGTCGAGCTGCTTGCGGAGGACTTCGAGAAGGGACTCGGCATCATCCAGTTGCTTCTGGTTGGCGGCACCCACACGGAGCAGGTTGGACACACGGTCGCGCTCGCGCCGTGCCTGCACAATCTGTTCCTGAGTGGCGGCTACTTGCTTCAGGATATCAGGCCGCTGGCCTTCCACGGACTTGACACTGGCCTCCAACTGGAGTTTCTTCAGATAGAGTTGGACGGTATCTATAATGCCTACTTCCTGCCCGTCTATCAGTGTCGTACCTTCCTCGATGTCGAAACTCAGCAGTTTTCCGGACGCCTCGGCAGAAACGATGACTTCGGTAGCCTCGAACGTTCCCGTCGCATCATATTTCGGAGTACCGCCGGTACAGGCGGCAAGGAGAAATAAAAAAGGAAATAATTTCAATGATTTCATACTATTTCAAGTTATAAATTACGGATTATAGTCATTAATTGTTCAGCGTATATTTCAGCTGCCAGATGTTCATCAGCAACTGCACCTCATGCAATGCCTTGGTCTGTCGTGCCATACTTTCATTGGTAATCTCCCGCAGCATATCGGTCACGGTCATTGTCCCGTTCTGCACCTTGGCCTCGGCTGCACGGCGGATATTCCCACGCAGACGGATAATCTCGTCATCATCCGCCATCTGGCGGCGCATGGATACAATGCCCGCATCCTGCTGCGTAGCCTGCAGGCGAATGTTGAAAAGGAACACATCCCGGCCGGTTTCTATCTGTTGGCGGGTATTGTCTATCCTGCGGCGGTCGTTCTTCAATGTATACAGACTGCCGAAATTCCAGGACATGCGCACCCCCGCCATGTAATAGGCGTTGAATTCATCCTTCAGCATATTCAACCCTGGATTGCCGTATGCCCCTTGTACAAAAAGGCCGAAACGCGGCATCAACCGGGTGTTCAAAGCTGCCTCCTGCTGGCGGAGTTGCTCTCCCTGCGCATCGTACCAACGAAGTTCGGGGCGGTTGTTCATCTGCCGGTCTATGTTTTCTTCGGCAGCCGGTTTCAATAAAACCGTTTCGGAAGAGAGATCCTTGCCCGTAAAGGCAGCAAGCATGCTGAGGTATGCACGGCGGGTGGTCTCCAATTCCACACGGTGCTGCCTGGTGTTCAGTTGCTCTACGCTGACTGCATCCAGGTCGCTCAGGGTGGCGATGCCATTGGCTATATAGTCGGCTACCTGCTTGTGGGTTCTTCCTAAATCTTCTTGCAAGAGGCTGTTCTGTTTCAGCTGTTCGTCCAACAGCAGGATGCCGAAAAAGAGCTGGTTCACCCGGTCAGTCAAGGCATACATGTCTACATGCTGTTTTTCCAGTTCCACTTCCGAGGCGGCACGCGTCAATCGTTTTCTGGAACGTATATCCCCACCATCCCAGAGGGTCTGCTGCACTTCGAGCATCACCTGGTACTGGTCTTTCGAAGCAGTCTTGATGTCGAGATTAGGGATTTCGACCGGTAGCCGGGTGATGTCACTCTGGTACGTGGCCTTGCCGGATAGGGAAAACTGGGGCAAGTAACCTTTTCCGGCATTGGAGAGGTCGTACCCGCGTGCCTTTTCTATCAGTCCGTATTGCCTGACCAACGGATAATTGTCTTGCGCCCGGCGCTGGCACTCTTCCAACGTGAGCTGGGCATGTGCCAGCATGGCGGCAAGAGAAAGGGTAAAAAAGAAAACGGTTCGTTTCATATCCATTCTGTTTCTTGTTTATTCTACATGGTTTTGTTCTATACACATGCAAAGATAAAGGCATAACCCTATAACCTTACAATCCATTTGTGCGCAAAGATGTTCTAATAGTACGACATTTCGTAGAAAAAGACAAATAATAGGAACACTTTATTATCTTTGCGGTGGAAATATACATTATTCATAAAGGGAAAGATATGGAAAAGAACAAACCGATAAGCGTCGCATTCGAGGACATCCGCAACAATCCGGATTTTATAGAACATTCCGAATACAGATTTATAAACGACGATTTGGGAATGGTCATCAGTTTTCAAGCAATGGGATTCAGGCTATTCCGCACCCAGCAACCTTATCGTGCCAAAGAAGGAAGGATTGTACGCATCATGCAAGGTAAGGGCCGAATCTCCATCAATCTTATCGAATATGAAGCTACAGCCCACGATATTATTATCATCCCTGACAATTCGCTGATAGAAATATCGGAAGTCAGTCCCGACTACGAATTCCAAGTCATCATGCCCACTGCCAATTTTCTGCCCGTACTACAGAATTCCATTCTTTCGGAAGCTTATACACGAAACGGAATCCGCCTTTCATGCAACAACGAGGAATGGGCACACATCAGCAGCTTCTTCTCTTTATTGTGGAATATACTACATTGTTTGCCCTACCGCCGCGGAGCTGTACAGCACTTGATTGTCTCACTTCTCTATAACCTTAAGTATATCCACGAGCACACATGCAAGTCAACTCCGTCACGCCTTTCACGCCAGGAAGAGCTATTCCGCCGCTTCATCGCTTTGGTGAACCAACACAGCAAGCACGAACGCAGCGTCAACTTCTATGCCGACAAGCTATGCCTGACACCGCACTATCTGAGTTCGGTGATACGTGAAACAAGCGGACAAACCGTGATGCAATGGATTAATCAAGCAGTTATCCTCGAAGCCAAAGTATTGCTGAAACACAGTAATCTACTGGTGTTTCAAATATCAGACGAACTGAACTTTCCCAATCCGTCGTTCTTCTCGAAGTTCTTCAAACGTATGACGGGGATGACACCGGCGGAATACCAGAAACAAACCTGACCTCAAAACAGCTGTCCTATACGGGAGCCTGACGGTCCGTCGCAAGAGTCCGCTTCCAATGCCAGCATCCCTTGTTTGGCTGCCAGTCCACCGGCATAGCCTATCAGCGTATGGTTGCTGCCCACCACACGATGGCAGGGGATGAGTATGGAGAGGGCATTTGCCCCATTGGCAGCCGCCACCGCACGTACGGCTTTCGGATTGCCCAGCTTTCGTGAAAGCTCGCCGTAGGACACTGTTTTTCCGTAAGGGATGTTCTGCAACTCCTGCCACACCGTCCGCTGGAATTCTGTTCCGACTGCAAGCAGTGGAACATCGAATATGGTCCGCTTACAGGCAAAATACTCATCCAACTGAATGATTGCCCTTGCAATCACTTCCGAAGTGCCTTCCTCATAATCGGCATGCAGCGCCTGCCGTATGCGCTTATCAACGGTTACTCTACGTTTCTCGTTCAGCATCCAGTCGCATAGGCAGAGTTTATCGCCGAAAGAGCCGAGGAGCAACTCGCCATAAGGAGATTGATAGTATTGGGTCAAAATTGTTTCCATCGAACTTAGTTTTCAGCAAAGATAGCAAATTAAATCATCATTTGTACTCCGCCCACGACTTGATAGCCAAATCATCCGGCGTCATCGTGCAGAATGCATTGATGAACGCACTTGCCAGACGGGCATTCGTTATCAACGGAATATTGAGGTCGATGGCGGCACGGCGTATCTTGTAGCCGTTATCCAACTCGCCTGCGGTGAGGTTCTTCGGAATATTGACAACCATGTCTATCTCCTTGCGGTGCAGCATGTCGAGTGCCTGTGGCTGGCGTTCGGGTTCGCTGGGCCAGTAGACGCGCGTATTCTCCACACCGTTCTCCGTAAGGAAATTGCTGGAACCACCCGTGGCAAATATCTTATACCCCTTCTTCTGAAGCATACGCGCGGCAGAAAGCATGTCCACTTTCTGCTTCGGAGTACCGGTAGAAAGCAGGATATTTTTCTCTGGAATACGATATCCCACGGAGAGCATCGCCTTGAGAATGGCGCAGGAAGTATCGCTGCCGATGCAACCCACCTCGCCCGTGCTTGCCATATCCACACCCAGTACCGGGTCGGCCTTCTGCAGACGGTTGAAGGAGAACTGGCTCGCCTTGATGCCTACGTAATCCAAATCGAACAGATTCTTGTCCGGCTTCTGTACCGGAATGCCGAGCATCACCTTCGTGGCAAGTTCAATAAGGTTTATCTTCAGCACCTTGCTGACAAACGGGAACGAACGGCTGGCACGGAGGTTGCACTCAATCACCTTGATGTCGTTCTCGCGTGCCAGATACTGGATATTGAACGGACCGGAGATGTTCAGCTCACGGGCAATCTCGCGGCTGATGCGCTTGATGCGGCGCACCGTCTCCACATACAACTTTTGTGGCGGGAACTGGATAGTGGCGTCACCGGAATGCACTCCGGCAAACTCGATATGCTCACTGATGGCGTACGCGATAATCTCTCCATCTTGCGCCACAGCATCCATCTCCACCTCCTTGGCATGCTCAATGAACTGGCTCACCACTACGGGATGTTTCTTGCTGACATTCGCCGCCAGCTTCAGGAAGCGTTCCAGCTCCTCCCGGTTGGAACAGACGTTCATCGCAGCGCCGGACAATACGTAGGAAGGACGGACCAATACCGGGAAGCCCACCTTATCCACAAAGGCGTTGATGTCCTCCAGGGAGGTCAGCGCCCGCCATTCGGGTTGGTCTACACCAATGCGGTCGAGCATGGCGGAGAACTTGTCACGGTCTTCGGCATTGTCGATGCTCCTGGCGCTTGTGCCGAGAATAGGTACCTTCTGCGCATCGAGGCGCAGGGCAAGGTTATTCGGTATCTGACCACCGGTAGAGACAATCACCCCGTGGGGATTCTCCAGTTCGAGAATATCCATCACGCGCTCGAAGGTGAGCTCGTCGAAGTAAAGACGGTCGCACATGTCATAGTCCGTAGACACGGTTTCGGGGTTGTAGTTTATCATGACACTGCGGTAGCCTTCCTGGCGGATGGTGTTCAGGGCCTGCACGCCGCACCAGTCGAACTCTACGGAAGAACCGATGCGGTAGGCGCCGGAGCCCAATACGACGATGGACTTGTGGTCGCCGAGGTAACGGACATCATTTGCCGTGCCGCTATACGTTAGGTAGAGATAGTTGGTCTGTGCGGGATATTCGGCGGCAAGGGTATCTATCTGCTTCACTACGGGCAGAATGCCTGCACTCTTGCGGAAATTGCGGACGGCAAGGATGGCTTCTTCGCCGTCCATTGCTTGTTCCAAGCCGAGGGCACGGGCTATCTGGAAATCAGAGAAGCCTTGTACTTTGGCTTTACGCAACAAGTCCACGGGAATCATTGGCAACTCTCCATCAGCCATAAAAGAGTGCAGTTCCCTGCTGGTATCCATGATGTTCATCAACTTCTCCAGGAACCAACGGTCTATCTTGGTCAATTCGTGCACCTGGTCCACCGTATACCCGGCACGGAAGGCTTTGGAGATGACAAAGATACGTTTGTCGGTAGGTTCGCGCAGAGCCTTGTCCAAATCGGCAATCACCAGTTCCTTGTTCTCTACGAAGCCGTGCATGCCCTGGCCTATCATGCGAAGCCCCTTCTGGATGGCTTCCTCGAAAGTACGGCCGATAGCCATCACCTCGCCTACCGACTTCATGCTTGAACCCAGCTCTTTGTCCACCCCGTGGAACTTGCCCAAATCCCAACGCGGTATCTTGCAGACCACATAGTCCAGGGCGGGTTCGAAGAAAGCGCTTGTAGTCTTTGTCACAGAGTTGTTCAAGTCGAACAAGCCATAGCCCAAGCCGAGTTTTGCCGCTACAAACGCCAACGGATAACCCGTTGCTTTAGAGGCAAGTGCAGACGAACGGCTCAAGCGTGCATTTACCTCGATTACCCGGTAGTCCTCGCTCATCGGGTCGTAGGCATACTGCACGTTACACTCTCCCACAATGCCGATGTGACGGATAATGCGGATAGCAAGTTCACGCAATTTATGATAGTCCGTATTGCTCAACGTCTGTGACGGGGCAATAACGATGGACTCACCTGTATGGATGCCCAGGGGGTCGAAGTTCTCCATGTTGCAGACCGTGATGCAGTTGTCGAAGCGGTCGCGCACCACCTCGTATTCCACTTCCTTCCATCCCTTCAGCGATTTCTCCACCAGCACCTGTGGGGAGAAGGAGAAGGCTTTCTCCACCAGCACATTCAGCTCTTCTTCATTGTCGCAGAAGCCCGAACCCAGTCCGCCAAGCGCATATGCGGCACGGACAATGACCGGGTATCCCAGTTCCCGGGCTGCGCGACGGGCATCCGCCGCATTCTCCACGGCTTCGCTCTTGATGGTCTTCACATCAATCTCATTCAGTTTCTGCACAAAGATTTCACGGTCCTCCGTGTCAATGATGGCCTGCACGGGAGTGCCGAGAACCGTCACGCCGTACTTCTCGAAAATCTTGTCTTTATAGAGGGAGACACCGCAGTTCAGTGCCGTCTGTCCGCCAAAAGCAAGCATGATGCCGTCCGGGCGCTCCTTCTCTATCACCTTCTCCACGAAGTAAGGAGTGACGGGCAGGAAGTAAATCTGGTCGGCAACTCCTTCCGAGGTCTGTACCGTGGCAATGTTCGGATTGATGAGAACCGTGTAGATGCCTTCCTCCTTCAATGCCTTGAGCGCCTGCGAACCGGAGTAATCAAATTCTCCTGCTTCACCGATTTTCAGTGCGCCGGAACCAAGCAGCAAGACTTTCTTTATATTGTTTTCTTTCATTTGCATATCTGTTTATTAAAAATGTAATAGTAGTAATAAAACCTTATCTTTCTCTTACCTTACACAATCAGTCACTAATTGAATGGCATTCAGTATAGGACTGAAAGGTATTCACTCTGGGACTGAATGACATTCAGTACGGGACTCATTATACCGTCTTTTACATACTGATTATCAAGAGATTACGAACGCAACCATTCTTGATAAAATTCTCTTACTAAAGCAACTTCACAAAGTCATCAAAAAGAAACTCCGTATCCGTCGGCCCGCTGGCAGCTTCGGGATGAAACTGTGCGGAGAACCAGGGATTGCGTTTGTGGCGGATTCCTTCATTAGAACCATCGTTCATATTGATGAAAAGCGGTTCCCAGTCTTCTGTCAGCGTGTTGTTGTCTACGGCATACCCATGATTCTGTGAGGTGATGAAGCAACGTTCCGTACCCACCATACGCACCGGTTGGTTATGGCTGCGGTGGCCGTATTTCAATTTGTATATCTTGGCGCCCCCAGCTTTGGAAAGCAACTGGTTTCCCATACAGATGCCGAAGATGGGCAGTTTCTCGTTCTGCATTGTCTTGCGGATATGCTGCACGGCAGCATCGCAGGTATCGGGGTCGCCAGGGCCGTTGGAGATGAACAACCCGTCGAACTCCATCCCAGTATAATCATAGTCCCAGGGAACGCGAATCACTTCCACGTCACGTTTCAGCAGGCAGCGGATGATGTTATGCTTGACGCCGCAATCCACAAGGAGCACTTTCTTCTTACCGGTTCCTTCGTTGTAACGGATAACCTCCTTGCAGCTAACTTTATCCACATAATTCACATCGGCATAAGAGGCCTCAGGCATTTCATCCGATTCATCATCAAAGGCGATACGTCCCATCATCACCCCATGCTCGCGAAGCACCTTTGTCAGTTCGCGGGTATCGATGCCCGTGATGCCCGGAATCTGTTCGCGTTTCAGCCAGTCACCGAGGCTTTCCACCGCATTCCAATGGCTATAATTTTCGCTATAATCGCTTACAATAATGGCTTCGGCATGGATATGCTCGCTCTCCATAAAAGTGGCAAGCCCATTCGGTTCGAGAGTAAAAGGCGGCACACCGTAATTGCCCACCAACGGATAGGTGAGCGTCATCAGCTGTCCGGCATACGAAGGGTCGGTCAGGCTTTCGGGATAACCCGTCATGGCTGTGTTGAAGACCACCTCTCCCGCTACCGGTTTTTCAAAGCCGAACGACTTGCCGTGGAAGCGGCTCCCGTCGTCGAGGATTAGAGTTACATTTCTCATTGATTCAATTAAAATTGATAAACTTGTTCTATATAATCAATAAATGCCTTGTTCAGCATCTTCACACCGCCCGGCGTAGGATAATCGCCGCTGAAGTACCAGTCACCCGGATGCTTGGGGCAGGCCTCATGCAGCCCTTCGAGAGGCTGGTAGACAATCTGCACTTTGGCTTTCGTCCCTTTGGGAGTGAGCAGTTCCACCATCTTGGCAGAGATTTCCTCGTCGGTAAAGGGAGCGTATATCTCCTTCACGTAATTCACCATCTGCTCTTTGGGCAGGCCTACCTGCTCTTTGGACTTGCGGTAGGCGGCGGCAATCACATCGCGCATCTCGCGCTCCTTCAGCAGTTCCACAGCAGCCTTGAAGGCGATGAATTCGCTCATCTTAGCCATATCGATGCCGTAGTAGTCGGGATAGCGTACCTGCGGTGAAGAGCTTACAATGACTATCTTCTTTGGCTCCAGACGGTCAAGGATGCCGATGATGCTCTGCTTCAGGGTGGTTCCACGCACTATCGAGTCGTCGATGATGACCAGATTATCCACTCCCGGGACAAGGCTTCCGTAAGTGATGTCGTACACATGGGCGGCAAGGTCGTTCCGGCTGTTTCCTTCGGCAATGAAGGTACGCAGCTTGATGTCCTTGATGGCCACTTTCTCGCTCCGTATGCGCCGCGACAAGATATGCTCCAGTTCGTCGTGGCTGGGACTATGCCCCAAGGCGGCAATCTGCTGCACCTTCTCCTCGTTGAGGTAGTCGTCCAATCCCTGCAACATACCGTAGAAGGCGACTTCCGCCGTATTGGGGATGAAGGAGAAGACGGTATGGTCCACATCGTTGTCGATGGCTTTCAATATGTTGGGTACAAGTTTCTCACCCAGCAGTTTACGTTCCCGGTAAATGTCCACATCACTGCCCCGGCTGAAGTAGATGCGCTCGAAGGAACAAGGTTTCACCTCGCGCGGCTTGTTGATTTGCACGGTGCGCACCTTGCCGGCCTTGTTGATAAACATGGCTTGTCCGGGTTGCAGCTCCTTGATGGATTCGACAGGAACATTAAGGGCTGTCTGTATCACGGGACGTTCGCTGGCAAGCACCGCTATCTCGTCGTCCTGATACCAGAAGGCTGTACGGATGCCCCATGGGTCGCGTACGGCAAAAGTCTCTCCGCTTCCGGTAAGTCCGCACATCACGTATCCCCCGTCCCACTCCTTGCTCGAAGTGCGCAGTACGTTGGCAAGGTCGATGTGGTTTTCTATATAACGGGTGATGTCCATGCCTGCCAGCCCTTCCGCTTCGGCAAGGTTGAAGAGGCGCTCCACTTCGCGGTCGAGGCGATGTCCCAACTGCTCCAGCATGATGTAGGTATCGGCATATTTGCGCGGATGCTGGCCGATGGCGGTAATGCGTGCGAAGATTTCATCCACATTCGTCATGTTGAAGTTGCCGCAGAGGGCAAGATTCTTGGCACGCCAGTTGTTTCTCCGGAGGAACGGGTGCACGTACGAGATGCCGGACTTTCCGGTAGTGGAGTAACGCAGGTGTCCCATATAGACCTCCCCTGCAAAGGGCAGCACACGCTTGGCATAGTCCGCATCATGCAGCTGTTCCTTGGTCAAGTCCTTGAAGTGACCCTGCACCGTACCGAAAATTTCGGTAATGGCGCCCGAGCCGAGAGCACGCTCACGGAACATATATTCCTCGCCGGGACTGGCTTCCAGTTTCACGCAGGCCAGTCCGGCACCTTCCTGCCCACGGTTGTGTTGTTTCTCCATCAGGAGATAGAGCTTGTTGAGTCCGTACATCCATGTTCCGTACTTCTCTTCATAGTACTCCAGCGGTTTCAGCAGGCGTATCATGGCGACGCCGCATTCATGCTTCAGTTGTTCCATCTATCTATTTACAATTTACCATTTACAATGTACAATTTTAAGTGTACAATTTTCTTTTCCTTATTATAGCATACAATTACCATTTACATTTACCCCTCCCAAGCGCAGCCCCATTGTACATTGTAAATGGTAAATTGTACATGTCCTCATTCTACAGTCACCGACTTCGCAAGATTCCTCGGCTGGTCCACATCCATTCCCTTGCACACGGCAATGTGATAGGCAAGTAATTGCAGAGGTACCGTAGTTATTAACGGATCAAGGCACTCCATTGTTTCGGGAAGCTCGATGCAAGTGTCGGCTATTTTACTGATGACCGTATCTCCCTTTGTCACAATGGCGATAACCCTGCCTTTACGCGCCTTTATTTCCTGGATATTGCTCAGCACCTTTTCGTAAAGCCCATTCCGGGTGGCAATAACCACCACCGGCATCTCGGCATCCACCAGGGCAATGGGGCCGTGCTTCATTTCGGCGGCAGGATAGCCCTCGGCATGGATATACGAAATCTCCTTCAACTTCAAAGCACCTTCCAGGGCTACGGGATAACTGTATCCGCGTCCCAGATAGATAAAGTTGTGTGCATAGGTGAATATCTTGGAAAGTTCCGCTATACGGTCGTTCAGTTTCAAGACCTCCTTCATCTTGTCGGGGATATGTCCCAATTCCTTGACAATTGCCAGGTATTGCCCTTCGTCCATCGTCTTTTTCTCTTTGGCAAGTGTCAGGGCCAGCATGGTAAGCACCGTTACCTGCCCGGTGAAGGCTTTGGTGGATGCCACCCCTATTTCCAGTCCCACGTGGATATAGGAACCCGTGTGCGTGGCACGGGGAATGCTGGAACCGACGGCATTGCAGATGCCATATATAAATGCCCCACGATTTCTGGCAAGCTCCACGGCAGCCAGCGTATCGGCCGTTTCACCGCTTTGCGAGATGGCAATCACCACATCGTTGCTGTCAATCACCGGGTCGCGGTAACGGAACTCACTGGCATACTCCACCTCCACCGGAATACGGCAGAAGCTTTCAATCAAATGCTTGCCGATGAGGGCGGCATGCCATGACGTACCGCATGCCACGATGACGAAGCGTTTGGCCGCCAGCAGACGTTCCTTATAATCAATCACTGCAGAAAGAACCACGTTCGTACCCTCCACATTGATACGCCCGCGCATGCAGTCGCGAATGCAGCCGGGCTGTTCGAAGATTTCCTTCAGCATGAAGTGCGGATAGCCTCCCTTCTCCAGCTGGCCGAGATTGAGCGCTACCGTCTTTACCTCGTGCGGACATTCCACATTCTTCAGGTTAACAACCTTCAGCTTCTCTCCCCGGCGGATGAGGGCAATCTCTTCGTCTTCCAGATACACCACCTTATCCGTATATTCCACAATCGGCGTGGCATCCGAAGCCAGGAAAAACTCACCTTCACCGATGCCCACCACCAGCGGACTGCTCTTGCGTGCAGCGATTATCCCATCCGGATTGTCCTTGTCGAGCACCGCAATGGCATACGCCCCAATCACTTCCTGCAAGGCAAGTTGCACTGCCGTCAGCAGGTCAATATGGTTTGTCACCTGAATGTATTCGATGAGCTGTACCAGCACCTCGGTATCAGTGCTGCTTTTAAATACATAACCTTTGGCTTGAAGTTTTTCTTTAAGGACGGCGTAGTTTTCAATAATGCCGTTATGGATGAGGGCGAGGCGTTCGGAAGAGGAATAATGGGGATGGGCATTGACGGAACAAGGTTCTCCATGAGTAGCCCAACGTGTATGTGCAATACCAATGTTACCGGAAATATCTTTTTGAGCAACGAAAGTTTCAAGTTCCGAAACCTTACCTTTCGCTTTGTACACGTTCAACTGTCGGTTATCACTGATTAATGCTACCCCTGCACTATCATATCCACGGTACTCCAACCGCTTCAGACCCTTGATAAGAATGGGGTAGGCTTTCCTTTGACCTATATAGCCTACTATTCCACACATAATGTATCAGTATTTGATTTTGCGCTGCAAATATACATATTCTTAAGAACATAAAGTTAATCTTTCCACTATTTATTTATCAAAAGAATAGAAAAAAGTTGTTTTTACATCAAAAAGTTAAAGAAAGTGTTATTTTAAAAGCAAAAGGCTTAATTTACAAATCCAAATCAAACCGTCTGATTTTGATTTAGGATTAAAAGAAAACAGAGGGTGTTTTCTATCAATTCATAACTTCATCTTCTATCGCAGGAATTTTGCAAGAAAGAAGGCAGGAATACATATTAGCATTTTGCAATTAATACCATATATTTGCCGAACATTTTGAAACCACAAACAATATTATACAGCAATAAAGAAAGCTTATAATCATGAAACAAGAACTTTTTAACAACAAAACAAAAGCAGAGGATTACCAGCGACAGCCCAAACAGTTGGGCTTGTATGAGGCATCCCATGAGCACGATGCCTGCGGAGTAGGCATGCTGGTCAATATCCAGGGAGGAAAATCACATGAACTGGTAGAATCAGCATTGAAGGTACTGGAAAACATGCGCCACCGTGGAGCGGAAGGGGCGGACAACAAAACCGGAGACGGCGCCGGCATCATGCTGCAGATACCGCACGAATTCATTCTGTTGCAGGGCATTCCCGTTCCCGAGAAGGGAAAATACGGCACCGGCCTGCTTTTCCTTCCCAAAGACGGAAAAGACCAGGCTGTCATCTTGAGCGTCATTATCGAAGAGATTGAAAAGGAGGGATTGACCCTGATGCATCTGCGCAACGTGCCCACTTGCCCCGAAATATTGGGAGAAGCGGCTCTTGCCAACGAACCGGACATCAAGCAAATTTTCATCACCGGATTTACGGAAAGCGAAACCGCCGACCGCAAACTCTATATAATAAGGAAAAGGATAGAGAACAGAATACGCAAGTCGGACATCCCCACCCGCGAGGATTTCTACATCGTCTCGCTCTCTACGAAGAACATCGTCTACAAGGGCATGCTCTCTTCCTTGCAGTTGCGCAACTACTTCCCCGACCTCACCAACAGCTACTTCACCAGCGGACTGGCATTGGTGCACTCCCGTTTCAGCACCAACACTTTCCCCACCTGGGGACTGGCACAGCCTTTCCGCCTGCTGGCACACAACGGCGAAATCAATACCATCCGCGGCAACCGCGGCTGGATGGAAGCCCGTGAGAGTGTACTCTCCTCTCCCGCCTTGGGAGACATCCGGGAGATACGCCCCATCGTGCAACCGGGCATGAGCGACAGTGCCTCGCTGGACAATGTGCTCGAGTTTCTCATCATGTCAGGCCTGAGCCTGCCGCACGCCATGGCCATGCTCGTGCCGGAATCTTTCAACGAAAAGAATCCCATCAGCGAAGATTTAAAAGCTTTCTATGAATACCACTCCATCCTGATGGAGCCGTGGGACGGACCGGCATCGATCCTGTTCTCCGACGGAGATGTGATGGGAGCAGTGCTCGACCGCAACGGTCTTCGTCCTTCCCGTTACTACATCACTAACGATGGATTTCTGATCCTCTCTTCTGAGGTCGGTGTTCTGGAAGTTCCGGAAGAAAAAATCGTCTTAAAAGAGCGTCTCCATCCGGGCAAGATGCTTCTTGTCAACACCGTACAGGGAAAAGTCTTAAACGATGAGGAAGTCAAAGAATATTACGCAAAGAAACAGCCGTACGGCGAATGGCTCGACAGTTATCTGGTACAGTTAAAGGATATCAAAATCCCGAATTTGCCGGTCGAAGAGTACACGAAAGAAGAGCGGATGCGCCTGCAGAAAGCGTTCGGCTACACCTACGAGGAGTACCGTTCCTCCATCGGAAAGATGGCATTAAACGGTGTCGAGGCAACCGCTTCGATGGGTATCGATACCCCGCTTGCCGTTCTCTCCCATGAGCATCAGCCGCTGTTCAACTATTTCAAACAGCTCTTCGCACAGGTAACGAACCCGCCGATCGACTGCATCCGTGAGGAGATCGTAACTTCCACAAGCGTTTACGTCGGACGTGACGGAAACCTGCTTGAGGAGGAGCCGAAGAACTGCCAGGTATTAAAGATCAACAATCCGATCCTGACCAATACCGATATGCTGAAGATCAAGAACATGAAAGTCGAAGGCTTCAAGGCAGTGACCGTTCCGATCACCTACTACAAGAGCGCACCGCTTGACCGTGCGATGGACCGCCTTTTCGTCGAGGTTGACCGTGCACACCGGGCAGGAGCCAACATCCTGATTCTCTCTGACCGCGGTGTCGATGAGAACCATGTGGCGATTCCATCCCTCCTGGCTGTATCTGCGGTTCATCAGCATCTGGTAAAAACGAAAAAGAGAACTTCTCTTGCGATTATTCTGGAGTCCGGCGAGCCGCGCGAGGTGCACCATTTCGCAACATTGCTCGGCTACGGTGCCTGCGCAATCAACCCGTATCTGGCACTCGACACGATCCATGAGCTGATCGAAGAGGGCATGATCAAGAAAGATTACTACGCAGCCGTTGAAGATTACAACCACGCAGTCATCTCTGGTATCGTAAAAATCGCAGCGAAGATGGGTATCTCCACGATCCAGTCGTATCAGGGTTCCCAGATCTTCGAGGCCATCGGTATCTCAGCAGATGTCATCGACAAATACTTCACCGGTACGGTCAGCCGTGTCGGCGGTATTACCTTGGAAGACATTGCAAAAGATGTCGATGAGCGTCATTCCCAGGCATTCGATCCGCTGGAGCTGTCTACCGATCTGACACTGGACAGTATCGGCCGTCATAAATCGAGAAGCCAGGGCGAGGAGCACCGCTACAATCCGCGCACCATTCATACACTGCAGGAGTCCACAAGACGCGGCGACTACAAGATGTTCAAAGAGTACACAGCAATGGTCGACAGCGAGGAGAGCGGCTATCTGCGGAGCCTGATGGACTTCGATTATCCGGAGCAGGGCGTTCCGCTCGAAGAAGTTGAGAGCGTAGATTCTATCGTAAAACGATTCAAAACAGGTGCGATGTCCTACGGTTCTATTTCTCAGGAAGCTCATGAAACACTTGCAATCGCAATGAACATGCTTCACGGAAAATCAAATACCGGTGAAGGTGGAGAAAGTGATGAACGTCTTGACAGTGCCGGAAGCAAAGTAGACCGTTGTTCTGCAATCAAACAGGTTGCATCCGGACGTTTCGGTGTTACCAGCCGTTACTTAGTCAGTGCAAAAGAAATTCAGATTAAAATGGCACAGGGAGCAAAACCTGGTGAAGGCGGACACTTACCTGCTAAGAAAGTTTATCCTTGGATTGCAAAAACCAGACATTCAACCCCAGGTGTCAGTTTAATTTCTCCGCCACCGCACCACGACATCTACTCCATCGAAGATTTGGCAGAGTTAATCTACGACCTGAAAAATGCAAATAAAAATGCCCGTATTTCCGTAAAACTGGTTTCTGAAGCCGGTGTCGGTACCGTCGCAGCCGGTGTTGCAAAAGCCGGTGCACAGGTTATCCTGATTTCCGGTTATGACGGTGGTACAGGTGCTGCTCCGCAGAGTTCTATCCACAATGCCGGACTTCCATGGGAACTCGGTCTTGCTGAAACTCATCAGACTCTGCTTATGAACGGACTTCGTAACCGTGTCATGATTGAGACCGATGGTAAATTAATGAGCGGACGTGACGTTGCAATCGCAGCTCTGCTTGGTGCAGAAGAATTTGGTTTTGCTACTGCTCCGCTTGTAACAATGGGATGCGTTATGATGAGAGTCTGCAACTTAGATACCTGTCCGGTTGGTGTTGCTACTCAGAATCCGGAACTTAGAAAACGTTTCCGTGGAAAACCGGAATATGTTGTAAACTTCATGCGCTTTATTGCCGAGGAACTGCGTGAATACATGGCAAAACTTGGAATCCGTACACTCGATGAGATGGTCGGAAGAACAGACCTCTTAAAAGTAAAAGAACATCCGGAAAGCCCGATGGCATCTAAGATTGATTTAAGTGCAATCTTAAATAACCCATTCGCCAAAGAAGGACAGAAAGTAACCTTCGACCCGGCTCAGGTTTATGACTTCAAACTGGAAGAGACAAAAGATGAAAAAATTCTTCTGAAAAAACTTCAGAAATCCATCGAAAAAGGTGAAAAAGCCTCTATCGATGTAGAAGTTACCAATACAGACCGTGCATTTGCTACCATCCTTGGCGCAGAAATTACAAGACATCATAAAAACGGACTGCCAGATGATACCATCACCATCAACTGTAATGGAGCCGGCGGACAAAGTTTCGCAGCCTTCGTTCCAAAAGGACTCACTTTAACTCTCTGCGGTGACTGCAACGATTACATGGGTAAAGGTCTCTCCGGTGGTAAGATTGTACTTTATCCTCCGAAGAAAAGAAATTATAAAGCAGATGAAAACATTATTACCGGTAACGTTGCTCTCTATGGTGCAACAAGCGGTACTGCTTATATCTGTGGTGTAGCCGGTGAACGTTTTGCAGTTCGTAACTCCGGTGCTTACGCAGTTGTTGAAGGTGTCGGCGAACATGGATGTGAATACATGACAGGTGGACGTGTAGTTGTCCTTGGCAAAACCGGCAAGAACTTTGCAGCTGGTATGAGTGGTGGTGTCGCTTATGTACTTGATGATAAAAATGAATTGTATAAAAACCTGAATAAATCTATGATTTCTATTGAAAAAGTAGAATTAAAATCTGATATTCAGGAACTTCATAACATGATTGCAGATCATGTTGCTGCTACCGGTTCTGAAAAAGGTCAGGAAGTACTCGACCACTTCCAGGAATATCTGCCGAAATTCAAAAAGATTATTCCGGATGACTACAAAAAGATGATTACTATGGCTACCAAACTGGAAGAAATGGGCATGTCACCAGAAGAAGCACAGTTAGAAGCCTTCAATGAAAACTTTCAGAAAGGAGCAGAATAATCATGGGAAAACCAACAGGATTTTTAGAATATAAAAGAGAAACCGCAAAAGTCGAAGCACCAAAAGACCGAATTAAACACTTTAACGAATTTCGTACCCCTTTAAAAAAAGAGGAACAGCAGAAACAGGGCGCACGCTGCATGGAATGTGGCGTTCCGTTCTGCCAGGCCGGTACAATGATTGCCGGAATGGCCTCCGGATGTCCGCTTCATAATTTAGTTCCGGAATTAAATGATTTAGTTTATCACGGAAACTGGGAACAGGCTTATACCCGTTTAACCAAAACCCATTGTTTCCCTGAATTTACCTGCAGAGTCTGCCCTGCCCTTTGTGAGGCAGCCTGCACCTGTAATCTGGATTCCCAACCGGTTTCCACAAAGGAAAATGAACGTGCCATTATTGAAACTGCTTATGCAAACGGATGGGTGACTCCAAGGATTCCAAAAGTTCGTACCGGCAAAAAAGTTGCTGTTGTAGGAAGCGGTCCGTCCGGTCTTGCAACTGCCATGCAGTTAAACCGTCGCGGACATCAGGTTACTGTTTTTGAAAGAAAAGACAGAATCGGTGGTTTGCTCCGCTATGGAATCCCGAACATGAAGCTTGATAAATCTGTGATTGACAGACGTATCAAACTCATGGAAGAAGAAGGAGTTGTCTTTAAGACAGGTGTAGATGTCGGAAAAGACATCACTGCAAAAGAACTCCAAAAAGATTTTGACCGCATTGTTTTATGCTGTGGCGCTTCTAATCCAAGAGATATTAAAGTTCCGGGACGTGAAGCCAACAATATTTTCTTTGCAGTTGACTACCTCTCTTCTATTACAAAGAGCCTTTTAGATTCCAATTTCAAAGATAAAAACTTTGTTTCTGCAAAAGGAAAACACGTCGTTGTAATCGGTGGCGGTGATACCGGAAATGACTGTGTCGGGACTGCAATTCGTCTTGGTGCAAAATCTGTCACACAGCTTGAGATGATGCCAAAAGCACCAGATGAAAGAACAGAAATGAATCCATGGCCGGAATGGCCTCGTATCTGCAAGACAGATTACGGCCAAGAAGAAGCTATCGCAGTCTTTGGACATGACCCACGTATCTATCAGACCACAGTAACCGAATTTATCAAAGACGACAAAGGTAACGTACAAAAAGCAAAACTTGTAAAGCTTGAACCGAAAAAAGATGAAAAAACAGGACGTATGAATATGGTTCCTGTCGAAGGCAGTGAAACCATCATAGAAGCTCAGCTTGTATTAATCGCAGCCGGTTTCCTTGGAAGCCAGAAATACGTAACCGATGCATTTAAAGTGGACTTAACTCCACGAACCAATGTTGCAACAAAACCTGACCAGTATGAAACTTCTGTTCCTGGCGTATTTACCGCAGGAGATATGCACAGAGGACAGTCACTGGTTGTATGGGCAATCCGTGAAGGGCGCGAGGCTGCAAAAGCTGTAGATATCAGTTTGATGGGATATACGAATATGTATGTCCAGTAGTGAAAAAGTGCAGCAAAAGGATGGGCGGAAAATTTCCTTGCATAAAATAAAAAGCTAAATTATAATAGGAAAGAACAGGTCGGAATCATATATTCCGGCCTGTAATTGTTACAAAAGTATTAAAAAATGTTGCAATTACATCAAGCCAGTTAGCAAAGGCTCTTGATAACAAATGCATGTTTGATGGTTCATCTGTAGAAGGCTTTGTACGAATAGAAGAATCAGATATGTATCTTTACCCAGATTATGATACATTCGAGATATTTCCATGGAGACCGCAGCAGGGAAAAGTTGCAAGACTTATATGCGATGTATACACACCCGACGGAAAACCATTTATGGGTGATTCAAGAAATGTTTTGAAAAAAGTCATAAAAGAAGCTGCTGATATGGGCTATCTATTTGAGGTTGGACCGGAATGTGAATTTTTCCTTTTCCATACTGATGATAATGGACAGCCGACGACACTTTCACATGAAAGAGCGGGATATTTTGATTTAGGTCCTACAGACTTAGGTGAAAATGTAAGACGTGATATGGTTCTTACACTTGAAGATATGGGATTTGAGATTGAAGCATCACATCATGAAGTAGCACCTGCACAGCATGAGATTGATTTTAAATATGATGAAGCTTTAATCACAGCAGATAATATAATGACATTTAAGCTTACAGTAAAGACTATAGCAAAACGCCACGGTCTTTATGCCACATTCATGCCAAAGCCGAAGTATGGAATTAATGGTTCCGGTATGCATGTTAATATGTCTCTTGCCACAATGGCCGGAAAGAATATTTTTGCTGACGATTCAGATAAATTGGGACTTTCAGAAGATGCGTACCACTTTATTGCCGGTATTTTAGAGCATGCAAAGGGAATGGCAGCAGTAACTAATCCACTTGTAAACTCTTACAAGAGACTTGTTCCGGGATATGAAGCCCCTGTATACATTGCATGGTCTGCAACAAACAGAAGTCCGCTTATAAGAATTCCGGCATCAAGAGGAAATGGAACAAGGGTTGAGCTTAGAAATCCTGACCCTTCAGCAAATCCATATCTTGTCCTTGCACTCTGCCTTGCAGCAGGGCTTGACGGAATTAAGAGAAAGTTAAAGGTTCCTGCAAGTGTTGACTGCAATATATTTGAGATGACAGATGAAGAGAGAGCAGCATCCGGTATTGCGACACTTCCTGAAAATCTTTATGAAGCAGTCCAGTGTATGAAAAATGATAAGTTTGTATGTGATGTTTTAGGTGATCATATAGTAGAAAAATATACCGAAGCCAAGTTAAAAGAATGGGAAGATTACCGTACAAGAGTTTCCCAGTGGGAAATTGAAGAATATCTTGCGAAATTCTAATTTGGAGGAAATGTAATTAATGTCAACTTTAATTGTGGCATTTCCAAAGATTGAGGAGGCGAAAGCAGTCCGCAATCTTCTGGTACGAAAAGGATATGAAGTTGCAATTCCGTGTATAACGGGGGCACAGGTTATCAATCAGGCAGATAATCTTTCAGATGGAATTATTATCTGTGGTTATAAGCTGTCGGACAACATGATTTACACGGAATTAAACGAATATAAACCAAAAAGTTTTGAGATGCTTCTTGTGGCATCAAGAAACCTCTGGGGAGATTGTCAGGATAATGATATTGTCTGTGCTGCAATGCCTATAAAAGTAAATGATTTATGTTCCACAATAGAGATGATGCTTCAGGCACAGGTCAGGAGAAGAAGAAAGCTTCGCAGCCAGCCAAGAAGGAGAAGCCCGCAGGAACAAAAAATAATAGATGATGCAAAGGCGATATTGATGGAACGAAATAACATGTCAGAGCCGGAAGCATTCAGATACATACAGAAGTGCAGCATGGACAGCGGAAATACTATGGTAGAATCTGCACAGATGGTGATAAGCATATATGATGGTGGCTAAATCCTCTGCTCCTGCAAGGGCAGTCGCATTTTGCTTCGCAAAACAAGGAGGCTAAAAATTTATGAAGTTTACAAAGATGCAGGGAGCGGGAAACGATTACATTTATGTTGACTGCACCAAGAAGTTGTTAAAAAATCCGTCAAAGACGGCAATTAAGGTAAGTGAAAGACATTTCGGAATCGGTTCTGACGGAATGATTCTTATAAAATCATCAGACAAGGCTGATTTTTTCATGGAAATGTACAATGCGGACGGTTCGCAGGGAAAGATGTGCGGTAACGGAATACGCTGCGTCGGAAAATATGTATATGACAATAAGCTTACCGATAAAACTACAGTAAAAGTTGATACACTGTCAGGTGTAAAGACTCTTGAATTAAAGCTTGGGGATGACGGAAAGGTTGAATCTGTAAAAGTTGATATGGGAGCACCTATTCTTGAGGCAGAAAAAGTACCTGTAAATACAGCTGTTTTGAAGCCGGCAGACGGAGAGAATGCAGTTATTAATCAGCCTCTTGTAGTTGATGGAAAGTCATACAATGTGACATGTGTTTCAATGGGGAATCCGCATGCGATAGTTTATCTTGACAACGATATAGATATAAAGAAGTTTGAACTTGAAAAAATCGGACCGGGTTTTGAAAAACATGAAGCATTTCCAGAGCAGGTAAATACTGAATTTATTCAGGTAGTTGACAGAAAGAATCTTAACATGCGTGTATGGGAGCGTGGCTCAGGCGAGACACTTGCATGCGGCACGGGAGCATGTGCAAGTCTTGTAGCAACCGTTTTGAATGGAATGTGCGATGACGAAGCGACACTTCACCTTCTCGGCGGTGATTTGAAAATTAACTGGGACAGAGAAAATAACACAGTATATCTTGAAGGTCCGGCAGTGACAATCTGCACGGGAGAGATTGATGAGTAGATGTAAATAAAGAAAGGATTGGCGTATTATTATGACACAGCAGAGTATGGATACATTTTTAAAAACATTATCAAGTTCGGCACCTGTTCCCGGCGGCGGAGGTGCGAGTGCATATGTGGCAGCAGTTGGCATGTCGCTTGGCTCAATGGTTGCCAATCTTACAACAGGCAAGAAAAAATATGCCGAGTATCAGGAAGAAATTGAGCAGATAATCGAAAAAGCAGGGAAGCTCACAGATGAACTTGCGGATTATATGCAAAAAGATGCAGTTGCATTTGAACCATTGTCAAAAGCATACGGACTTCCAAAAGATACAGAAGAAGAGAAAACACACAGAGAAGAAGTCCTTGAAAAGTGTCTTGTGGCAGCAAGCGAAACACCTCTTGAATTAATGGAGAAAATTCTTGAATCAATGAAAATTCTTGAAAGACTTTCTGTTATAGGAAGTACACTTGCAATAAGTGATGTCGGTGTAGGCATACAGATGGCAAAAGCTGCTTTAAACGGTGCGTCTCTTAACGTATTTATTAATACAAAGCTTATGAAAAATATGGTTGTTGCAGATGATATGAATATGCGTGCTGATGAAATGCTGGTACAGGGAAATGAGCTTGCGGACAGCATTTATGAGACTGTAATGGACAAGGTAAGGTAAATAACAATAATATTGGCATAAATGTACGGGATTTTTTGGCATAGGTTGAGCATAAAAGTACAAGGGAGTATGAAAATGGAAATTTTAAAGGGTCTGCCTGTTGCACAGGCTATTAATGAAGAACTTATAAAAGAATCACAGGAGGCTGGTATCAAGCCGCATCTTGCGATTATCCGTGTGGGAGAGCGTCCCGACGATTGTTCGTATGAACGCGGTGCGACAAAAAAGATGGATAAGGTCGGATTTGACTGCACATCATATGTATTTCCTCAGGATATAACAGATGAGGAATTCCAGAAAGAATTTGATAAGATTAATAATGATGATAATATAGATGGAATCCTTCTTTTGAGACCGCTTCCTAAGCACATCAATGAAAAAGCAATAGAAGAAAGAATCAACCCGGTAAAAGACCTTGACGGAATTTCTCCGATTAATCTTGCAAAAGTATACGCAGGCGATGTAAACGGTTTTGCACCGTGTACGGCGGAAGCTGTAATTGAAATGCTTGATTATGCCGGGATTGACCTGACAGGAAAGAGAGTTACGGTAGTCGGAAGAAGCCTTGTAATCGGAAAACCTGTTGCAATGATGCTTATGAAAAAAAATGCGACTGTTACTGTATGCCACACTAAGACAAAAGATATGGCAGGAACATGCCGTAATGCAGAAGTGCTTGTTGCGGCGGCGGGTTCTGCAAAAATGATAAAGCCTGATTATGTCGCTGATGATGCGGTTGTAATAGATGTCGGAATCAATGTGGACGAAAGCGGAAATCTGTGCGGTGATGTCGATTTTGACAGCGTGGCAGAAAAGACATCGGTTATAACACCAGTACCTGGTGGTGTTGGTTCAGTAACAACTTCAGTTCTTGCAAAGCATCTTCTTCGTGCAGCAAAGATGAGAAAATTGTAATTGAACTCTCAGAAAAAATATTTAACAATTAATATAGAAATTGTAGACAGAAAAATAAAAAACAGCTATACTTGTACCTGTATAAATACAAAAATATGTTATTTATGCACAAACAGTACAGGGATAGCTGTTTTTTGCTATGCTGTTATGAAAATACATGCACTTGTGCAGGTGCATTTGACAGTCACAAATCAGAGCAGTATCAGCAAAGAATAGGGGTTTTTGTAATTGGGTGCATAAATATTAGGAGAATCAAATGAAGAAAAAATTAACATTAGCGATAGCGGCGTATGTGCTGCTGGTAGCAGGAATATTAACGTATATATATTGTCCAAGAACAGTTATAAAAAATACAGCAATGTGGTATGAAAAAGATTTTATAATACCAGTATTTTGTAAGACGGTAAAATTCAAACAGTTGTATGATATTGGATTATATGATGGTCAATTTGAAGTAAGCAAAGACCAGGCAGAAACAATCGTTAAACAGTTAGATGATGCTGTGGAAAGATTTGAAATGTCTCGCAGTTTATCAAGAGACGAATTAAGCAATAAAGAACTGGAAATAAAAGAAAATACAACATGTGTAGTTAAAGAAGAGATTGCAGAATTAAATCCTGAGATAAAAAAGAAAATAGTTGATGAGATTTGGGATTTAGATGATGAAATTGAAGTGATAGGGTTTTATTATTCATATCCTAATGAATGGGAATGTAATTGTGAAAGGGGTTGATAAAGATTCTGATGTTATAGGATATTATGTAACAGGAACTGGGATTATACATTAAGAGAGTGGGAGTTTAAGGAGAAAGAATTAAAAGAAGAAAATAAGCAGTGATAATCTATTATTATATTTTGAAAAATTTTACAAAGTTT
>OHNF01000158.1_pt1 | contig 49919 bp, 49 predicted proteins | sample 1569491 | NCBI WGS metagenome assembly OHNF01 (sample SAMEA3879557, study PRJEB24766) | human gut metagenome | biome: human-associated habitat; feature: feces | place: USA | collected 1985/1987 | reverse complement strand
TGGGAGGAGGAGTACCCGAAGGGGGAGGTGGTAGGTAAGAAAAGAATTCCTTATTTATATGATTCATTGGTATTTTATTGTCCTACCTACCACCCCGCCCTTTGGGCACCCGTCCTCCCGGGAGGACGGGAATTGAGATAGTAATGCCTATAAGACAGCACGCCGAAGGAAAAAACTGCTTCAGCACCGCTCTGGCATCAGTAACTAAAAATAACTAACACAATAATGAAAGTAATAATGAGAAAAGTAACCACTTTATTATCAGTCCTGGCATTAGCCACTACCTTGGCTGCCCAGACGCTTCCGCAGACAGAACGGCAATACCTTTCCGGCCACGGATGTGACGACATGGCAGAATGGGACTTTTTCTGTACCGACGGACGCAACTCCGGCAAGTGGACGAAAATAGGTGTCCCGTCTTGCTGGGAGTTGCAGGGTTTTGGTACCTATCAGTATGGAATCAGTTTTTATGGTAAAGCCTTTCCCGAAGGCATTGCCGGTGAGAAAGGAATGTATAAATATGAGTTTGAAGTTCCCGAAGAATTTCGTGGCAAGCAGGTCAACCTTGTGTTCGAAGCATCCATGACCGATACGGAAGTTAAGGTTAACGGACGTAAGGCAGGATCGAAACATCAGGGAGCCTTCTATCGCTTTTCATATAATGTCACGGATTTACTGAAATATGGCAAGAAGAATCTACTGGAAGTAACAGTTTCCAAAGAGAGTGAGAATGCCAGTGTGAACCTTGCCGAACGGCGTGCCGATTATTGGAACTTTGGCGGTATCTTCCGCCCGGTATTTCTGGAAGTAAAACCTGCCGTCAATCTCCGTCATATTGCTATTGATGCACAAATGGACGGATCATTCCGTGCCAATTGCTACACGAATATCTCCGGTGACGGAATGAGTATCCGTGCACAGATTTTGGACGGTAAAGGGAAGAAACTGGCAGATACCACCGTACCCCTAAAAGCCGGAAGTGACTGGACTACTTTACAATTGAATGTTTCTGCCCCTGCCTTATGGACGGCAGAAACTCCGAATCTTTATAAAGCTCAATTTATACTGTTGAATAAAGAAGGTAAAGTCCTGCATCATGAGACCGAAACATTCGGTTTCCGTACTATCGAAGTTCGTGAAAGTGACGGATTGTACGTGAACGGGGTGCGTATCAACGTGCGTGGTGTCAACCGTCATAGTTTCCGTCCCGAAAGCGGTCGTACCCTAAGTAAAGCGAAGAATATTGAAGATGTACTTCTGATGAAGGGCATGAATATGAATTCTGTCCGTCTGAGCCACTATCCGGCGGACCCGGAATTTCTGGAAGCGTGCGACTCTCTTGGACTCTATGTTATGGATGAACTGGGGGGCTGGCATGGCAAGTACGACACCCCTACGGGAGTACGTCTGATTGAAGGCATGATAGAACGTGATGTGAACCATCCATCCATTATCTGGTGGAGCAATGGTAATGAAAAAGGCTGGAACATTGAACTGGATGGAGAATTCCATAAATACGATCCGCAGAAACGCCCGGTCATCCATCCGCAAGGTAACTTCTCCGGTTTCGAAACCATGCACTATCGTTCGTATGGAGAAAGTCAGAACTACATGCGCCTGCCGGAAATCTTTATGCCTACTGAATTCCTGCATGGTTTGTACGACGGAGGCCATGGTGCCGGCCTGTATGATTACTGGGAAATGATGCGTAAACATCCGCGTTGTATCGGTGGTTTCCTGTGGGTATTGGCGGATGAAGGCGTGAAGCGTGTGGATATGGACGGGTTCATAGACAATCAGGGAAATTTCGGAGCTGACGGAATTGTAGGCCCTCACCATGAAAAGGAAGGCAGCTATTACACTATCAAGCAGCTATGGAGTCCGGTGCAGGTTATGAATATCGCTATCGACCGGAATTTCGACGGTAAACTCTCTGTGGAGAACCGTTATGATTATCTGAACCTGAACACCTGTCGTTTTATCTGGCAGCAAGTGAAGTTCCCGTCGGTAACGGATGCTTCCAATACAACTACACGGATTCTGAAACAAGGTGAAGTGCAAGGAAGCGATGTAGCAGCCCATGGAGTGGGAGTGGTGGATATCAAGACTTCTATTCTTCCCGAAGCAGATGCTCTTTTCCTGACAGTTATAGATAAAAATGGCCATGAACTTTGGCGCTGGACTTTCCCCGTAGATAAACTGAACCGGGAAACAGAACAGTTTTCTGCATCATCCGGCCGTGCATCTTATACGGAAACAGAAAAAGGCATTACGGTAAAGGCAAACGGACGTACTTTTGTCTTTTCAAAGGAAGATGGGCAGCTGAAAGATGTATCCGTCAATAACCGTAAGATTAGTTTTGCTAACGGTCCCCGTTTTATCGGTGCACGTCGTGCAGACCGTTCCCTGGATCAGTTCTATAACCATGATGACGAAAAAGCCAAGGCAAAGGACCGTACTTACAGTGAATTTACCGATGCGGCAGTCTTCACGAAACTGGATGTGAAAGAAGAGGGGGGGAATCTGGTCCTCACCGCGAATTATAAACTGGGTAATTTAGACAAAGCTCAGTGGACAATTCATCCGGATGGCATGGCTACTCTTGATTATACCTACAACTTCTCCGGTGTGGTAGACCTGATGGGTATTTGCTTTGATTACCCTGAAGGACAAGTGCTCAGCAAGCGTTGGTTGGGAGCAGGTCCGTATCGTGTATGGCAGAATCGTATTCATGGCACGCAGTATGATATCTGGGAGAATGATTATAACGATCCTATTCCGGGTGAGACATTCACCTATCCTGAATTCAAGGGATATTTTGGCAGTGTCTCCTGGATGAGTATTCGCACGAAAGAGGGAACTATCAGCCTGACGAATGAAACACCTGATTCCTATATCGGAGTATATCAACCCCGTGATGGTCGTGACCGGTTACTGTATACACTTCCCGAAAGCGGAATTTCTGTTTTGAATGTAATTCCTCCGGTGCGTAATAAAGTAAATTCCACGGACTTGTGCGGTCCTTCTTCACAACCTAAATGGGTGGATGGCCCGCAAACGGGACGCCTTGTTCTCCGGTTTGAATAAGACTTTGTAATTCCGGTTCAGACGGAAAGAGATCAGCTCTTTGTCCTGAACCGGTAAGTAATATCATTCATTTCTCCTTGTACAATCTTGTAAAGCCGCTGGTTGGTTTGTTCAGACTTCAAGCCACCGCGGCTTTCTACGTAAGGCCCAAGTTTTATGTATTGGAAGTTCCGGATCGGGAATCCGTCAGGCAGTTCCTGCTTACCGGAATACCAACCCACTTTCACCGGGGCAATCTGCTGTTGCTGTAGAAATTTGGCAAAATACGCTATATCATAAGGATCTGCATCTCCACCCATAAAACAGACGCATGTAACAGCCTTTCCATACTTTTGTAAAAGTATGGAAAGGTTTTCTTCTGTCAGTGCTTCTCCGACATTTTGTTGCAGATAGGGACTATGGCAACCTTTACACCTATTCGGACAGTTCGAAAGGTTGATTGCCAATGTCACCTCATCCGGTATCTCCTGAAAAACAATGTCGTAATCAGTGTACTTCAGCATAATATCTTCGGGCAGCCTCCTTCTGCCGGGCTTGAGAGAAATTGCTGATTCGTTTCATGTAGCCGATGACGCGGGTCAGATAATCCACGTCCTGGCTATGACATTCCGGACACTCTTTCAAGTATCTTTTGTCAATGTGGTTGCATTTATTGCAAACCGTGTTAGGTATATTGAAAGTAAAGTAATTGCAGCCCTCAGTGGCGGCTACCCGAAGTAATTGTCTGTATTGTTTTTTGCTCAAGTGTTCTTCCAGATTCATGTGGAGTGCCGAACCACCTGTCAGATGCTCTATATACCTGTGTCCATGCATACGGAACTTATCGATGACGTTCAGCGACTCATCCTCTACAATGTAGAAATAGCTGTTATAGCACTCGCGGAATGTCTGGAAGCCGGCTTCTTTATCCCATTTGGCGTGTTTCACGCCTACATTCTCGGCCGGTATCATTTCGCAGTTAAAGAGTATATCTTTCGTTCGATATTTCTTATTGTATTTTTCAACTATTCCCAGAATCTCCTGCACAAAAGCTTCATATTTAGGATTATCGTTGATTTCAATTCCCATGAATTGAGCGGCTTCCACCAGCCCGTTTACACCGATTGTCAAGTATTGGCGTCCCATATTGATGTATCCGGCATCGAACAAAGGCAACATTCCTTTGCTTTGCAGATGCTTTAAGTTTTCGTTATAGGCCAGTTGTACCTTGTGTACCAGATCTACTACCTCTTCAAGGAAGAAATGATAAAGCAATCCGGATTTCACTGCATGCTGGATGCAACGGTTCAAGTTGATAGTCAACACACTTTTTGATCCGGTAGATACACCGCCTGCTCCCAGGGTGTAACTAAATCCGTTATCCTGTATTTCATTACGCAAACGGCAGCAACTGCTTAATGAGTCGGCGTTATCACTCATATATGTAAAGAAAGAGTGTCCTTCCGCATACATTTCAGCCGTGAAGTCACCGTATTCCTTATCCAATACATCTCCGTCTTTGGTCAGCAAAGCCATTGTCTCCACGGGGAAGGTAAGAACGGCTTTGGTACGTTCCTTATTGAACCACTTCATGAAACGCTTTTGTAGCCAGCTCAATGATTCCCAATGGGGAGCGTTTCCGTCAGGGAAGACGAAATGCTCGAAAAGACTATTGAAATAGTATTGATCATAGTAAGCCACATTCCAGAATACTGCCTGGAAATTCCGGGCACCCGTAGGTTGATTGATGGAATACACGATCTGTTCAAAACAGTCGGTGATGATTTTGTCTATGGTTCTTTGCTTAGTGGATAGGTCGGCAAGCTGTTCCGGATGTTTATAATAATCCTCTCCGAATTCTTTTTCTATGAAATAATTCATATACATCAGAAATTCCGGTGTGGCACAGGCACCGCTGAGCATACTCGATACGATAAATACCATGTTGATGAATCCTCCGCAGAAAGACTTCAGATTGGTGGGTGCTGTGGAGTTACCGCCTACGGATGCGGTTCCGCTGATCAGCCATGGATACATGGTGATGCTTGCGCAATAATTGGCAAGATTGGTTTCATCATTCTTGTATATGAAGTGTTGGTTCAGCAATTCGATGTAGCGATCTGAAAGTTCCTTGCCGTACATGTCCTTCAGGCGGTCAGTCAGCAAACGGCGGTTCAGACGGATGAAGTTCGATTTGGGGAGCTCGCCTATCAGTGTGGCTATATTTTTATTTTCCACATTGGCGTTAGCGTCATACTTGCTACCGGTGGCAGGGTTGGAGGCATCGCAGTAATCCATCAGGAAACGGAGTTTGTCACGCACTTCCCGGTCTTCCAGATGCTTTTGTCTGTATAGCATGAACGCTTTTGCCACACTGTAATAATGTTCGGCCATCAGTGCCACTTCTACTTGGTTCTGTATATCTTCTACGCTGGTTCCATTACTGATGTTCACGCGGCTGAGTATGTTGGTGATCACATCTTGTGTGGCAAAGCTGCCGACAGATAAAAATGCTTTACTAATAGCGTTCTTGATCTTATCAAGTGAAAACGCTTCTTTTTTCCCATCTCTTTTGATGATGAAAGTCTCCGAATTGATCATACCTGTAATTTAAGATTTGACAAATAAATATTCTTTGTTTAGTTAACTATACTAAATCAAACGGCAAAATAAGGAGAGGGAGTAATAAAATGAATCTTGGAGGATGCACTCTATCGCTTTTCACCCGAAAGCCTGAATGATTATAGATATCGGCAGGTCTTCTGACTTGTTTCCGTTGTGGCGCCTTCCCGGTCTTTGCAGAACCAGTGGCTAAAGAATGCCACAATCTTTTCTCCACATGGTAGGGAGATGAAACTTACAGCTACGGGGATAGTCCCTGATTTTCACAGGATTCCCTTTTAATTCCGTTTCACGTTTGCGGTGATTCGGAAACCGTTATCGCTGACAAAGTTAGAAATAAAATTTATAATTCAACGGGTGACAGGGAAAAATATTCCCGGCTTACATTTTTGTTTTAAAAGATATATTCAATGATAATTTCCACTATCTTTGCCCCGAATTGGTTTCGGATGAATATTTCTTTCATTCGGATTAAAAGGGAATCGGGTGTAAATCCCGGACAGTCCCGCTGCTGTGAAGCTCCATAACTTTTTTGATAAAAACTTTAACCACTGGCTGTGAATTGGAGGCCGGGAAGGAATCAGAAAGGGAGTCAGTCAGAAGACCTGCCATTCGTTAAATTCTGTTGCTACTCGTGGGATTAGGGGAACAGTACGAACGTATAATTGTTATAATTTAATTAATGCGAAAGGGATGCCTATGGAAAAGGTATGTCCGCGTTGTGGTGCAACTTTTGAGTGTATGCACGATCACTATGGATGTATGTGGTGTACCCTTTGCGATAAACAGAAGAACAATGATAAAAAAAGTATTGATTGCCAATAGAGGCGAGATTGCTGTACGTGTAATGCGTTCCTGTAAAGAGATGGGAATACGTACAGTAGCTGTCTATTCGGAAGCGGACCGTGCAGCAAGACACGTCATGTATGCTGATGAAGCCTGTTTGATAGGTCCGGCAGCTTCCAGAGACAGTTATTTGAATATAGAGAATATTATTCGTGCTGCCCGTCAGCATGAAGCGGATGCCATCCATCCTGGGTATGGTTTCTTATCTGAAAATGCTGACTTTGCCCGTCGTTGCAAAGAAGAAGGCATTATTTTTATCGGGCCCTCCGCCGAAACAATGGAAGCGATGGGGGATAAAATCTCAGCCCGCAAACACATGATTGCGGCCGGAGTACCGGTAGTTCCCGGTACGGAACAACCCTTGCAGAGCGCCGAGGAGGCTGTGATGATATGTAATAAGATCGGCTATCCCGTGATGCTGAAAGCCTCTATGGGTGGTGGCGGAAAAGGTATGCGACTGATACATAGTGAGGATGAAGTGGTTGAGGCTTACAATACCGCCCGTTCGGAGTCTATGTCTGCTTTTGGTGACGATACGGTATATCTGGAGAAATTTGTGGAGGAACCCCATCATATTGAATTTCAGGTATTGGGTGATAATCATGGCAATGTGATTCATTTATTCGATCGCGAATGTTCCGTTCAGCGTAGAAATCAAAAGATTGTGGAAGAAAGCCCGTCTCCCTTCCTCACTCCGGAATTACGCAGAGAGATGGGAGAGAAGGCTGTAGCTGCCGCCAAAGCAGTGAACTATTCGGGTGCAGGTACTATCGAATTTCTGGTGGATAAGCACCGTCATTTCTATTTTCTGGAAATGAACACTCGTTTGCAAGTGGAACATCCCATTACCGAAGAAGTGGTGGGTGTGGACTTGGTGAAAGAACAGATCATGATTGCAGCCGGTTATCCGTTGCATCTTAAACAGGAAGATTTGTTTCAGCGGGGACATGCTATCGAATGTCGTATCTGTGCGGAAGATACGGAGAATAATTTCATGCCGTCTCCGGGAATCATTAAGTTATTGGCTGAACCGAACGGTATCGGTGTCCGAATCGATAGCTATGTTTACGAAGGGTATGAGATTCCTATCTATTATGATCCCATGATCGGAAAACTGATCGTATGGGCCACCAATCGGCAGTATGCCATTGAGCGTATGCGCCGTGTGCTGTATGAGTATAAAATTACCGGATTGAAGACCAATCTTACTTATCTGAAGCGCATCATGCATAACCCCGATTTCGTAAAGGGAGAATACAACACGCTGTTTATCGAGAAAAACTCGCGTATGTTGCAGCGTCCTAACAGTAATAATGAAGAAATTGAGAATATTGCCATGATTGCCGCTTATATAGATTACCTGATGAACCTGGAAGAGAATTCTGCCACGCAGTCGTCTGACGGTCGTCCTATCAGTCGTTGGCGTGAGTTCGGTTTGCAAAAAGGAGTTTTACGTATCTAAAGAGGGAGGAAATAGTTAATGGAAATACATATTGGAAACCGCGTTGCCGACGTGACGTTGGTCAGTAAGGAAGATAATAAAGTCCGGTTGAATGTTGATGGAAGAATCTACGATGTGGATATTGCCATGGCAGAAAACGGCAGCTGCTCCATCTTGCATGACGGAAATTCCTACAATACGGAAGTCATCCGCGGTGAAGGAGGAAAAAGCTATGATGTGAATCTGTTCTATCGCTCTTATCATGTGGATATAGCAGATACTCAGGTGAAATACTTGCGTATGCGAAAAGGAGGAGAAGAGAGACAGGACGATAAGATTATTACTCCGATGCCGGGTAAGGTTATGAAGATTCCTGTAAAGAAAGGGGACCGTTTGTCGGCGGGAGATATTGTAGTGGTGCTTGAAGCTATGAAAATGCAAAGCAACTATAAGGTCAATTCGGACTGTGTAGTGAGAGAAATCCTGGTGGCGGAAGGTGATTCTGTGAGCAGTAACCAGATTTTAATGACATTGGATATTATAAATGAAGAATAGAAGTATGGAAAGGACAGAAATATATAATCAGTTTGAAGAACTTAATAAGCGTGCCTCGCAGGGTGGAGGCATTGATAAGATAGAAAAACAACATGCTGCCGGGCGGATGACCGCACGCGAACGTATAGAAGCCTTGCTGGATAAAGGGACATTCAATGAGTTGGACAAGTTTGTAAATCACCGTTGCACCAATTTCGGAATGGAAAACAAACAGATTCCGGGTGATGGTATGGTGACCGGTTACGGCAAGATTGACGGTCGTCCGGTATTTGTGTACGCCTATGACTTTACGGTGCATGGCGGTTCTTTGAGTGAAACTAATGCAGCGAAAATAGTGAAAGTACAGCAACTGGCACTCAAAAATGGCGCTCCGGTTATTGCTCTGAATGATTCGGGAGGTGCCCGTATTCAGGAAGGCGTCGGCAGTTTGTCAGGATATGCTTCTATTTTCTATCAGAATACGATTGCTTCCGGGGTGATCCCGCAAATCTCTGCTATTCTGGGCCCATGTGCCGGCGGTGCCTGTTATTCACCTGCATTGACGGATTTTATTTTTATGGTGAAAGAGAAAAGCCACATGTTCATCACAGGGCCGGATGTCGTGAGAACGGTCACGCATGAAGAAGTGGACAAGGAAGAGTTGGGTGGAGCCTATACGCATAGCAGTAAGAGTGGCGTTACTCACTTCATGTGTAACACTGAAGAAGAAACCATGCTGGCCATACGCGAATTGCTCAGCTTCCTGCCTTCCAATAATATGGAGGATGCTCCGCTTATTCCTTGTACGGATGATGCCAGACGTCAGTCAGAAGAGCTTCAAACTGTGATTCCGGAAGACCCGAACATTCCTTATGACATTAAGGATATTATAGAGCCTGTTATGGATAACCAATATTTCTTTGAAGTGATGCCTCATTTTGCAAAGAATATTGTGGTGGGTTTCGCCCGTCTGAATGGTCGTTCGGTAGGAGTTGTAGCCAATCAGCCGGCTTATCTGGCTGGTGTGCTGGATATAGATGCTTCCGATAAGGCTGCACGTTTCATCCGTTTTTGCGACTGCTTCAACATTCCGTTGATTACCTTCGAAGATGTACCGGGCTTCCTGCCTGGCGTGACGCAGGAGCATAATGGCATCATTCGTCACGGGGCAAAAATAGTATATGCTTATGCAGAAGCTACTGTACCTAAAATTACCCTGATAACCCGTAAGGCTTATGGCGGTGCGTACATCGTGATGTCCAGCAAACAGACAGGGGCAGACATCAATCTGGCCTATCCGCAGGCTGAAATAGCTGTGATGGGAGCCGAAGGTGCTGTGAATATATTATATAGAAATGTTACACCGGAAGAAAAATCCGGTCTAATCCAGGAATATGAATTTAAGTTTTCTAATCCGTATCGGGCTGCCGAGCGTGGTTTTATTGATGAGATTATCATGCCTCGTGATACCCGGTATAAGCTGATTCAGGCGTTAGAAATGACGCATAACAAGAGTCAGAGCAACCCACCTAAAAAGCACGGCAATATGCCACTATGATTTAGTTATGTTTCAATGTGTGCGTCTCCCCGTAGAAGTGATTTCTCCGGGGAGACTTTAAACGGATTATATGAAGATAAAATTATATATGCTTTAATTTTTGGAACTATTCCAATGATCTGACTTCGTGTGATGCTCCTGCGGTGGGATATGCCACTGTTTATCCGCTTACCATGTTTTTACGTGTGCTTACTGCACAAATACTGATACTTGCTTAATTCCTAAACATTAATTGAATCAAACATTTTCTCTTTTAGCTTGTTCTTTACTCCCCGTAAGATTATCTTTGCGGGGAGTTTTTTTATGTGAAAGAAAAATGTAGTAACCAAAATGTATACAAACAAAGTAAAGAGAATAGCTGCCGTTCATGACCTGTCTGGTTTTGGGCGTGTATCCCTTACGGTTGTAATCCCGATTTTGTCTTCCATGGGTTTTCAGGTTTGTCCTTTACCTACGGCTGTGCTCTCCAGTCATACGCAATATCCGGAGTTCTCTATTCTTGACCTGACGGATGAAATGCCCAGAATTATTGCCGAATGGAAAAAGCTGGATGTACAGTTTGATGCTTTCTATACAGGATATCTCGGAGCTCCGCGTCAGGTACAGATTGTTTCGGATTTTATTGATGACTTCCGCCAGCCGGACAGCTTGGTGGTAGTTGACCCCGTATTGGGAGATAACGGACGGCTATACACAAACTTTGATGAATCAATGATTCGCGAAATGCGCCACCTGGCAACGAAGGCGGATGTGATAACCCCAAATCTCACTGAACTTTTTTATCTGATGGACAAGCCTTATAAAGCAGATAATACGGATGAAGAATTGAAATCTTACCTTCGTCTTTTATCTGATGCAGGTCCTCAGGTGGTTATTATAACAAGCGTTCCTGTTCACGAAGAAAGTCACAAGACCTCGGTATATGCTTATAATCGGGTAGGGGATCGATACTGGAAAATTACTTGCCCGTATTTGCCGGCCCATTATCCGGGGACCGGGGATACTTTTACAAGTGTCATAACCGGTGCTTTATTGCAAGGGGACAGTCTTCCTATTGCTTTGGACCGTGCCACGCAATTCATTCTTCAGGGCATTCGCGCTACTTTTGGGTATGAGTATGATAATCGGGAGGGTATTTTACTGGAAAAAGTACTGCACAATCTGGATATGCCTATCCAAAGTGCCAGCTATGAGTTGATTTGAAAAAAATAAGGGGCTGAACCTGATATGTTATTTGTTTGGAAGTGACGCTTTTAATAAGTGAAAACCGTTTTTACTTTCAAATCATTCAGCAATATCTTCATAACTTCAATCACCTTCACGGGATGCTGCGCTCATGATGCTTTGTGCAATGCTATTTGTCATCAGAAAAATATGGTAATAGCGATAAAAAATGACGTGTATTATGAAAAAAACTTGTCTTATACTATGAACTTTTCTGCCTTTTTTGTTAATTTTGCATATTAATCTCATATTTTAATATTAAACTGTTGGGATTCCTGATAAGATTCGGAGTCAGGAACCCTCGGATGATAACACACGAACTGTGATGAACAGGAGAAGATTTTATCAACAGAGAAAAACCTCCATGCTGTTTGCCATACTCGTATTTTTTACTCAGGTATGTGTAGCCCAGGCATATAAATACATAAGCATGGAGGATGGTCTGGGCAGTCAGAAAGTTTATCGTATCCTACAAGATTCTTTAGGATATATGTGGTTCCTTACTCAGGAAGGTCCGGACCGTTACAATGGAAAGGAAATCAAACACTATGAATTGATGGATAAGGGACAGAAACTCAATATGCAGTTTAGTCTGAACTGGCTTTACATGGCTGCTGACGGTGTGTTGTGGGGAACAGGACGGAAAGGCCGCATTTTCCGTTATGAGCAGGGACGAGATCGGTTTGAACAAGTGTATATGCCTCCTTTACCGGAAAAGGGAATCTCTTCTCCGAATATTACTTATAGTTATATGGATAATTCCGGACGTATCTGGCTTTGCAGTAAGGAACAAATAGCGTTGTTCGATACCCGTACGGAAAAGATATCGCAATTATCATCCAGTATAATCAGTAATGTCACTTCTATTGCCCAGATAGATAGGGAAAACTTCTTCATAGGTACGGAGTCCGGGTTGTATCGGGCGGTATTGGATGAGTCTCGTACGTTACTTTCGTGCACACCGGCATATAATCTTCATGCACCGGTGAGCGAGTTGTTCTTTTCAGTTGATTTGAAGAAACTGTTTGTCGGTACTTTTAAACAGGGAGTGTGGATTTGTGATCTCAATACTTCTCTGGAAAACCGGTCGGATGAAACCCTTAGTGACGTGAATATCAAACGTATTATCCCCTTTGGGGAAAGAGAAATTCTGATAGCTACCGACGGGAAAGGTATTTATCGTATGAATATTGATACATGTCATGCAATTCCTTATATTGTAGCAGATTACAGTATTCATAACGGAATGAATGGTAATAATATAAACGATGTTTATGTAGACCATGATGGCCGCATCTGGATGGCTAATTATCCCAGTGGAATAACCATCCGTGACAATCGTTACAGTGGCTACCGCTGGACCCGTCATTCGGTTGGCAACCGTCAGTCGCTAGTCAATGATCAGGTGCATGATGTCATTGAAGATAGTGACGGCGACCTTTGGTTCGGTACCAGCAACGGCATAAGCCTGTATAGTTCCGCTACGGGGGAATGGCATTCCTTTTTCAGCACTTTTGATCATGAACTGGAAGATAAGAATCATATATTCCTGACACTTTGTGAAATCTCACCCGGAATCATCCTGGCAGGTGGTTTTACCTCCGGGCTTTACCAGATAGATAAACGTGCCCTTACGGTTGATTATATTGCTTCTTCTCTTTTCTTTCATTTAGACCTGCGCCCCGACCAGTATATTCGTGATATAAGGAAAGATTCGGAAGGTAACATCTGGTCAGGCGGTTTTTACAATCTGAAATGTTTTGATCTTGAAAGTGGGAAATCTCGCCTTTATCCCGGTTTGAATTCTATTACCTGTATTCGTGAAAAAGACGATTCTTCGATGTGGATTGGCACTTCGTCGGGACTATATTTGCTTGACAAATTTTCCGGAAAATACCGCAGTATCGATATGCCTGTGGAATCTATGCATATCCATTCCTTGTATCAGGGAGACGATGGTGTGTTGTATATAGGTACCAGTGGTTCCGGGCTGGTGCTTTACAATCCCAAAGAAGAGGCCTTCGCTCAGTATTATACAGATAATTGTGCCCTGATATCCAACAATATCTATACAATTCTTCCTAAACCGGACGGAGATTTATTGCTTAGTACGGAAAATGGGATTGTTCATTTTTCGCCCCGCAGGATGTCATTCAATAATTGGACTCGTGAACAGGGGCTTATGAGTGTCTGTTTTAATCCCGGTGCCGGTATTCTGCATAGTAGCGGCCGTTTTATCTTGGGAAGCAATGATGGTGTCATTGGTTTTCCTTCGGATATGCACATACCGGTCCAAACTTTTTCTCCGATGTTGCTTAGTGATCTGAATATATCCTATCAGACTGTATATCCCGGTGATGAAGGATCACCTCTTGAAACGGATATTAACGATACGAAAGTCTTGAAGCTGAAATATGAACAGAATACTTTCTCATTGAGGGCTTCCTCCATTAATTACGACTATCCTTCTAACATTTTGTACTCTTGGAGGTTGGAGGGTTTTTATGATGAATGGACTGCACCTTCTTCCGACGGTCTGATACGTTTCACCAATATTCCTTCGGGTAAATATATGCTTCATGTACGTTCCGTGTCTAACGAGGAAAAGTACAAGTGTTATGAACAGCGCAGTATGTTGATTATTATATCTCCTCCGTTGTGGGCTACTCCGTGGGCTATAGCCGGTTATATTATATTGGCTATTCTGGCGTGTGTGATTTTGTACCGTATCATTACACTGAGAAAACAGAAGAGAATTTCGGAGGAAAAGACACGCTTCTTTATAAATACGGCTCACGACATCCGTACGCCTCTGACTTTGATAAAGGCTCCGCTGGAAGAACTATGGAACAAAGATATGGTGAATGAGGAAGGTAAGGGACATGTGAGCATGGCTCTGAGAAATGTGGATGTTCTTTTACGGCTTACGACTAATCTTATTAATTTTGAACGTATCAACACCTATTCATCACACATGTATATTGCGGAGTATGAATTGGGTGCGTATATATCCGGTATTTGTGACACATTTCATGCATATGCAAACATCAAGCATATCAGATTGACTTACGAAAGTAATTTTCAATACCTGAACGTGTGGTTTGACAGGGACAAAATGGATTCTATCATGAAGAATATCCTGTCGAACGCCATGAAATATACGCCGGAAAACGGGAACGTATATGTCAGTGCATCAGAATATGAGGATAGTTGGGGTATTGAGGTGAAAGATACCGGAATCGGTATTCCCCGCAATGAGCAGAAAGGGCTTTTTCATACCTATTTCCGGGGCAGTAATGCTATCAACTTGAGGGTCAGCGGTAGTGGAATCGGTCTGGCATTGGTGCATAGGCTGGTGCGTTTACATGGTGGAAAAATTGCTATAGAAAGTACAGCGGAGCAAGGTACACTAGTCAAAATCATTTTTCCTAAGGGAAACAAACATTTTTGCAAAGCCAGTATCATATCCGCAACTACTGGGCAATCTATCAGTATACCGGAAGTTGCTACGCCGGCACTCTCGACCGTTGTACCCAAGCAGGTTGATGCTTCTTCCCAGCGTATCCTCATCGTGGAGGATAATGACGATTTGCGTATTTATCTGATGAATACCCTTGGTGAGGATTATCTGGTACAGTCCTGTCACAATGGAAAGGAGGCTCTTGAAATCCTGCCCGAGTTTAAGCCGGATCTTGTGCTGTCGGATATTATGATGCCGGAAATGTCGGGAGATGAATTATGTGCCGCCATCAAGGGTAATATTGAAACATCTCATATCCCGGTGCTTCTGCTGACTGCATTGGGAGATGAGAAAAACATGCTGGAAGGGCTGAAGATAGGTGCGGATGATTACATGGCGAAACCCTTCAGCATCAGCATACTGAAGGCGAGTGTCAACCGGTTGATTGTCAATCGAATCTTATTGCATAAGAAGTATGGCAGTCCGGACTTCGAAACTGAAAAATGGCCGAAAGGGTGTCGGGATACACTTGATTGGAAATTCATTGCTTCTGTCAGAGAAAATGTGGAGAAGAACATGGCCGATCCGGATTTTACGGTAGATATGCTTTGTTCACTTCACCACATGAGCCGCAGCAGTTTCTATAATAAAGTGAAAGCATTGACTGATTGTTCTCCGGCAGATTATGTTCGTCTCATCCGTATGCAGTGTGCTGCCCGAATGTTGAAAGAAGGCGGCCACTCCATTACGGAAATAGCGGATATGACCGGGTTCTGCGATGCAAAATATTTCAGAGAGGTATTCCGGAAACACTTCGGGGTCAGTCCGAGTGAGTATAGGGGAAAAGGAACGGCAGAAAAAGAAAATTCAGATTAGGGCAAGAAAATGAGAATATTTTACTTTAATCCTTTTGTGAGATGCCTTTCGAGGTAAACTTGCCCCCTTCATGTTCATTCTCAGTGGTGGTCAGCAGGCTGGAGAAGTCTATGATAGCATTCAACGGTGTGCGTATTTCGTGGCTCATATTAGCCAGGAATGCAGACTTTAGTTCTTGTGTACCTGCTGCATACGTCCCACATCTTCCGGTGGATTAACCAGCTCGACAATCCTTAACCTTGTTATTGTACCGTTGGTATATTACCTATTACACAAAGCAATGGGTAAATTGGGTTGGAATAAAAATACTATAATTGAATTAGAAGAATGAGTAAAATTAAACGATATGAAAGAGTTTTATGCAGGGCTATCAGAAAAATGCTAGGATATTTAAATAGCTTTATGATAACTTCTTCTCCGTCTGATTCCGTATCTTTGTCGCTAAATATCAGATAAATGAATACAATAGAACATATACTAAAAAACGACCTGAATCTGTCTGGTCAAATGTGCGACAGGTTCATCGGCTTGACAGAGACGAAACATCTGAAGAAAAAAGAGTTTTTTGTTGAGCAAGGCAAAGTTTGCAATTGCTTGGGCATAATTGAGAAAGGGGTACTACGTTCCTATCTCGAAAAGGATGCTGAAGAATTTATCAAAGATTTCTATTTCCCTGGCTTCATTGTCGTCGCATATGGTAGTTTCCTTGCCGGAGAGCCTTGCATCGGCAATATACAGGCGTTGGAAGATACCGAACTTATCATACTTTCCCGCTCCGCTTACGACCAGTTGTTGAACGAATCGAGTGAGTGGTACAAGTTCGGCAAATATGTTTCCGACAACCTGTTAATTCGTAAATGCCGTCGGGAAACGTCATTTCTTATGGAGAACGCCTATGAAAGATACAAACTGCTTTTACAGACCTATCCCGCAGTTGAACAACATGTACCGCAATACTTGATAGCCGCTTATCTGGGTGTCAAACCCGAATCGTTGAGTAGGCTTAAATCTCTTAACATAGGTCAATGAAATGGCTCCGGTGATTGCGTATCTTTACGCCCAAAAGCAATATTATGGAGATTAAATCATTAATAAATACCAGTTACGACGACCTGTTCGAGGCATTTGAACAAGCTTTTGCCGATTATGAAGTGCAATTGAATAAAACCGAACTCCGGAAGATGATGAAGCGGCGGGGGTGTGACCCGAAGCTCTCTTTTGCCGCCTTCGATGCGGACAGGATAGTTTCTTTTACCTGCAATGGTATCGGAAATTTCAACGGAACACTTACCGCCTATGACACCGGAACCGGAACACTGAAAGATTATCGCGGACAGGGCTTGGCTACAAAAGTATTCGAGGAATCAATACCCGATCTGAAAGCGGCGGGCATTAAGGAATACTTGCTGGAAGTGTTGCAGCACAATACAGATGCGGTTTCGCTCTATCGTAACATTGGTTTTGAGGTAACGCGGGAGTTCTACTATTTCCGTGCTACGACGGGACAGATAAAGAACGTGGTTAAGCGTACAGATTTCCACCATATAAAAGAAATTGATATTAACAATCATCCTGTTATTCCCACATTTTGGGATTTCAAACCCTCGTGGCAGAATAGTATCGAAAGTATAAACCGCTCGCCCGAAGATTTCCTGAACATTGGTTTTTTTGTCGAAGGCAACTTAATGGGATACGGCGTTTTCGAGCCTGCATCTGGCGACGTTACCCAATTGGCGGTTGATAAGCGATACCGTCGCCGGGGTATCGGTTCGCTACTGTTGCAGAAGATGCTTGAAGCGAATGAAGGAACTTTAGTCAAAATTATCAATACAGACACATCCTGCGACTCTGTTACCGATTTTCTAAAGGCTAAGGATATAGAGCCGACAGGGAAACAGTTTGAAATGATAAAATTATTGTAAAACAGACATGCTTCAATTTACTTCCAGTCTTAAAAAAAGAGGTCGATGCGAAGATTGAAAAGATGGTTTTCCAGCAGTAAAATAAACATGGAGAGGGAGCAAAGCTGAATTACAGGAGCAGATCATAGCATGGGATAGTGCCGGGATATTCGGTGATGTGGCGCTTACGCAACTTCACAGTTACATTCGGAATGTATTTAACATTCGGTTAGACAGCAATATTTCCCGAACTTTCGGAGGACTTAAAATACGACTATCGCCTACGTCTTTTCTCGATAAGCTAAAGAACGCTTTATTGCGGAGAATGGAGCGGAAATAACAGATTGTAAACATTATAAGAATATTGTATTTTTAGAGAGGTTAAATGAAATATAAACGTCTGAAAAGACATAAATAAAAAAAATGGATACACTATTTTGCCAAAGCTGCGGAATGCCGCTTGAAAAAGAAGAAGTGATAGCTACCCACAAAGATGGCAGTAAAAACAACGATTACTGTATTTATTGTTACAAGGATGGGGCTTTTACTCAAGAAACAACGATGGATGAAATGATTAAAAGCAGTTTGGAACACATGAAAGAGTTGTTTAAAGACGACCCTGATTTTGACCAACAGGCAGCGCTTGATAATATGAAATATTTTTTTCCAAAATTAAAAAGATGGGTAAATGCTCCACTTGACTTGAATACAAAATAAGGCAAACTTACCCACTGCGACAACGGAAATAAAAAAAACGTTGTCGTGGCGGCTGGAGAAAAAGTGTTTTAAGCTTAGCTTTTGAACTGTATATTAATCAAAATTAACGGTTTACTTTTTCTGTTATTGTTGTAAATTATAGTTTTATCATGCAAAATTATACGGACCATTCTGAGTTTTGATAGCTAAACCTTATTTTGCAGTAAATAAGGCTGCCTCTTTGAAGAAACAGCCTTATTTACTTTTAGAGAGTATTTATCTTACCTCTTTACACATTCATAGCGTTGGCACTGAGTGCTCCTACTATAGCCGAAGCTACCGCAATTACAATTTTGAGAATTTTATCCCAGATTGACTTTTTCATATTCTTTGATTAAATGATTAATGATATTTTACCCCAGCGGATTTTCCTCAATGCCACCATCGGCACCGGAGCCTCCCTGACCACCAGACGAACTTCCGTCCTTATTAACCAATGCCTCCAGATCGTAGAAGTCAATTTTCTGTCCGGCACGTGTTGCCGTCACGTCGGGTCTGATGGTGGTTGATGGTCGGAAATTGATTTTCACGGCCTTGATGTTCTTAGCCGTACAATCCTCCTTTTTCTCCACTCCGACGGTCCGTGCCGACAGGCTGAAAACCCCGAAGTCCTTGATGTTCACCGATTGTCCGCCATACAGCTTGTCAATCAGCGCTTCTACAAAGTTGGTAATTACACTTTTGATATCTCCCAAGGTGAGTGAACTTTTCTCCTTCATCACGTACGCCACGTCTTCCAGGTCGGCATTGTCCCCTAACGTCACCAGTTGCGGATAAAACTTTGCTACCGCATCCTCCTTTCGCGGATCTTTCCGCGGGATCTTTTTGAATGGTACTCCCATAATTAATAATTTTTTAAAAGTTAAAAAACAAGGTTATTTAATGATCCTCGGGGAGAAAGCTGTCCGAATCCTCTTCTCATGCTTTTCTTAATTTACTCCGCCATCATGGGCTTGCCGGAAGATTTTCGCTCTTTTCCCCTTTGGACATTGCAAATATACCCCGTTCTTTTCCCTTCCACTTTCCGCTTGAAGCTATTTGAGTTTGTATGAAAAAAAGAGAATGTAAATGAGAGGTAATACCTTCTTTATTCCTTTCTGTTGTCGCTGTAAATGAGTACCTTTATACCATGTAAATCACTAAAAAACAAACTTATGAAAGAAGAAAACTTAGATGAAAAAGTCCCTGTCCGCGCTTATACCAAAGCCGACCTTGCCATGCTTTACAATCCCGGTGTATGTATTACCACCGCCCTACAGCTTCTCCGCCGGTGGATTTATGCTAACAGGCAACTGATGGCGGAACTGAAGGAAGCGGGTTATAACAAGAACCGCCATTCTTATCTGCCCCTTGAAGTGAAACTTATATTCAAGTATCTCGGTGAGCCTTAAATGGTTTGAATCCAGTGAATGAAATATTGGTGCTTTTGTAAATAAAATGCCGATATATGTAACGGGTGATAAGATATAATGTAATGCTGCATTACATATATTCTTATCACCCGTTACATTATATGATAACTCAACTCCTGAATCTGTTGTTCACTTCATCATTTTGCAGGTCCACCACTTCATATTCGGTGCTTCCCTGACTGTTCCTTCTTGTCCTGAACCCGTATTTTTCGAGCGACATCACCAGTATCTGTATCGTCTGCCTGTTCACCTGTATCTTTCCGTAAATGGCTATCTTGCTGAGTATGGTGGCTGCGGGCATCCATTTCACGCAGGTCTCTCCGGGCTCCGGCTTCCGGAAGTATACGAGCAGGTTTTCCTCCACCGGATCCTTCATTCGGTGCAGCTCGTTGTGGCGGTTCAGCTCGTCTATCTCTTCTCCTTCGTACCAGTATTGGTACCCCTGCTTCAGCAGGGCATGCGCCTGCGCGTATACTCCCTCGTAATTGACGGGCGTCCTGTAATCCAGTGAAATGATGGATGAGGGCAGGAACCGTCTGTTTCCCCCTATGTCCTGCAGGCATTGGCGGCTGTTGGTGCTGGCAATGAAAGATGCGTGCCGTATGAAGGTGTACGCCTGCGCGTCGTACGCTTTCCGTTCCGTGACGCTCTCCTGTGTGATTACCCTCTTCAGCCCCGCCAGGTCTCCGACCCTTGCCCCTTCGAACTCTTCCATGTTGATGATGAGGTGGGTGCTGAGCAGCAGCTGGTGGTCCTTGTTTTCGGGGTTGGCCATTCCGTTCCGGTAATATTCCCTCCATTCGGGCGGCAGCAGCCTTCTTATCCATGTGCTCTTTCCCTTTCCCTGTTCGGAGTAGAGTATGATTACCAGATGGTTCACGGTGTCGTCCTGCAATGCACAGGCCAGCATTCCCACGAACCACCTCCTGAAACTTTTCCTCCAGAACTCCTGGTCTTCGGCCTGTACGGTATCCGCCAACTGGCCGATGTAATCGGTCACTCCGTCCCATGGTTTCAGTTTTCCGATATACTCCGTGAAGGGATTGAAGTCCCTGGGGTATGAAGAGTCAATGACCGTCTGGAGGTAATTTCGGAAGCACTTGATTCCCGCCAGTTGTAGGTCGAGGAAGATGGCGTTGTAGCTCCTTGTCCTCATGGGGCGGAACCTGCCTTTCCATCTTTCTTCCTTCTCGTTGAAGTTGCGGTATTCCAGGCGGTCCAGTATCACGTTCCTTCGGAAGTCATAATGTGTTTTCAGGAAGTCGAGTACTTGGTTTATGGTGTCCGGTTTTTCTTGCTTTCTCCCGAGCGCCTCATACGTCTTGTCGGTATAAATATATGCGTTTCGTATGGGTGCCGCCACATCAAACTCCTCACTGCCTAACTTTTCTTGTGCCAGGCGTATCACTGTTTCCTCTTCCAGTCCTTTTGCATAACACTTGTTGCCCAGTGCGAACATGAAGCTGTCCCGGTTTCCCGGTTCAAACTTTGATATTCTCTTTACTGAGAGCACCGCCTTGTTGAATTCCATCTTTTCCCACGGCTCGGCTTCCGGTTTACCGGCCTCTGCTTTCTTGCCCTCTGGTTTATTCCCGCTCTTGGGCTTCCCTTCATTCTCCGGCTTATCACTCACCACTTTACCACTTATCACTTTCCTTCTCCCCGGCTGTGGCTTTTCGGGTGGAATGATATTTGTCAGTGTCTCGTCCACCTCTTTCAGCAGTCCTTCATTCAGGTACGCCTTTTCATCGAAGGAGGTGAAGAACCCCCTTGATATGTCCTTTCCGCTTCCGTCCACTTCCACGCCGAGCAACTTTTCGTAATATTCCTTGCAGGCGTTGTACATGGCCAGGTGGTGTTTTTCCAACGTGTTGAATTCCACTTTTTCTTCTGCGGCTAACGTAGCCCTTAGCCGGGTGGCATAATCCGTTTTCAGGAACACGAAGACCTTGAACCCGTGTCCTTTTGGAGTCAGGAAAGAAGCCAGCGTGTCGGGATCCCCATTGATTTTCCCTCTCAGCTCTTCCAGCTTCTCTTCGGGCTGGTCGTCAATGTCCAGCAGGGTGACATGTGTATAGCTTGTTATGCTGTAGGCCTGCCTTTTCTCCTTGTATCCTGCCGTGACGGTATAGAACGGCAACTGTTTCTTCACATTGTTCGCCTCTTCCGTCTTTCCTTGTCCTACTAACAGTCTGATTTTGGATACGCTTTTCGCATGTATCCCCGTTGTGATGTTCTCAATTACTTTCCGGAGTGTAATCTCTCCCCGGACATTGCTGAATCCGCTGTATGCGGTAACCGGAATATTTTCCATTTGTTTTTTAGTTATTTAAATCCGCCTTATCGGTGCCGCGAAGTAGGGGATAATATTCAGAATGGCAAAAACGCCTTTTTATTGCTGAAAGGCGTTTTTGCACAATTTTGTCTGTTCACTTGTTTTTCTTTCTTTTTTTCGCTTCCTCCTCTTTTTCCAGAAACGCTTTTCTCAGATTAATGATATCAGTATTAATGCTTTTCAGTGTCAGGAATCCTTTTTCCCGCTTTCCCTTTTCAAAGCGCGCGATGTGCTCCAGTTTCCTTGCCAGGTCCATGGTTCCTTTGATTCCCGCTTCTTTTTTGTGGCGGATGAGCATGTTTATCCATGGAGTGAGGAACTCCTCCCTTTCTTCTGCCCCGACCAGAATCCGTTCTCCAAACGCTTCATTTTCAACTAACAGGATATTGACCCTGTCTTCTTTTCTCTCGATTTCGATGCTGTAATGATCCTTGTTAATGAGCTCAATACTCAAGATTGTGTTTTTTTAGTCATAAAATCACAATTTTAGAAGTTAGTAATTTATTTTAAATTCGCTATTCGAAAGTAAAATTAACGGTTCTATCTGTAATATCTGTTGTTTCCGTCTGAAAAAGTGAATGTTTTTTGTTTCATGTGTTACACACGGAATGGTAAATAGGTATGGGGACCCGCTACCTATTATTTATAGAATGTGTGTAACAAGGCATAAAGAAAAAGTTAGGAAAATACGCGCCTGTGGGTGTATATGCGCGGGTACATTATTATAAAAGGAACTTCAATATTGGGAGCTTGTCGGGTCGGGAACGCGGGGATGATGAAATAGGGGGTAGAGTGGGGAAATAAATGTGGTGTCAATAATAATTGTCGTAAATGATGGGTGTTTTTTAATCGTTCGTTTAATGTGCACAAAGATAATGCCCGGAAATGAAACAACAAAATATTCTGATAAAGAAATACTAAATATTTTCTTTTTGCCTATATATATTACTAATACATAGATAGTTACCTCTGAAATAAAATTGTGATTTTGCGATTACTTTCTTATTGAAAGAATCTTAGTGCGAAAATTGCCTTCCGACGTGCCTTTTAAACGAACGATTAAAAGATGAATTATCCTCTTAATCCATTCGTTTATAGCTCTTTACCTGCGAGAATAAACAAGGTAATGAACAACAGCGAAAAAACAATGGGCAAGAGGAACACAATACTTGCCATATCTTACATAAAGTGTTCGCAAGTGATTGAAATTCAAGTGTATGCAAGGATGTCAAAGCCCCGGGAGAACACCCTTTTCTGAAATAGCCCCTGATATGGAAGCGGACAAAGAGACCGAAATATGGTACGCAATGCGTGCCACATACCGTAGAGAGCCTGATGCCATGCGTCTTCTTGAAAAAGAGAAAATGGGTTGTTTCGTTCCCATGCAATACAAGATCAGCATGAAGAAAGGTAAGAAAGTCCGTGCTTTGGTTCCGGTTGTACATAACTTACTTTTTGTCCATGCCCGTCCTTCCGAGGTGAAACGCATCAAATCACAGGTAAGCTATTTGCAATACATTACGGATACCCGTAGCGGTCAGAAGATCATTATCTCCGATGGTGAGATGCAGCGTTTTATTGCTGTAGCCGGTACTTACAATGATCATCTCATGTATTTCCAACCTGATGAACTGAATTTGTCCAAAGGTACAAAAGTTCGTATCACGGGCGGTGACTTCGAGGGCCAGGAAGGCATTTTCCTGAAAGTAAAAGGCGCACGTGATCGCCGTGTAGTTATCGAGATACAAGGTGTTATTGCCGTTGCGCTTGCTACCATTCATCCGGATCTTATAGAAGTAATCAAATAATTGACGATCGGCGGTTGCCATTGAACAGCTGATAAATCACAAATTATAAATCATAAATCATTATGTCTCTTTCTGAAGAAACACTTGCTCTTCAGCGTGCAGCGCACGATCTGATGTATTTAGGTATGGACGGTAATCCGGTTTATAGCGACGACCTTTCCCGTCGTAACGGTGAGGTTTACCGTCTGACTACGGCTTTGTATAATTCCGGTGTCAAAGGTTCTACAGTTGAAGAACAGGCTAATGTTTGTCTCGCTCTTCTGATGGGGTATAGTGCCTCATTTATTGATCACGGTGAAAAACAAAAACATATCCAGGAGGTCTTGGATCGTTGTTGGGATATTCTTGATACTCTTCCTGCTTCGTTGCTGAAACTTCGTCTGCTTACTGCCTGTTATGGTGAGGTGTTTGATGAGCCTTTGGCTGATGAAGGCCGTATTATCATTGCTTCCTGGGATTCCACATCACTTACTGTTGAACAGCAAGAAGCTATTGAGGAATTTCAGAATGTGATTGATAATCCCTATCCTTGGGAAGAAGTGGGAGAGTAATCTACGCGCATTAAGTGCGAACGCCTTGTTATCCGTTTTTTTACCCTGTCGGTCAGTTCCCGGATTAAGGAAAGAGGGTTATGCCAATGTGTTGGATTACCTACTTATGTGTAGAACAGGTATGATGTGAAGTTGGAGGAGGCGTACCGGAAATTTTAAGAGCAATGCATAGTTAGCATCCTTCCGTATAACTTATCTTAGAAATGATACAATGAGAATATTATATAATAATCAAAAACTGAAAACGCATATAGGCGGACTTGATGATTTATTGTTTGGAGGTTTACATCTTCAAACCGTAGTTCAGACAAATGTGGTAAAACCATTGAGTATCGTGATTTGCGGAGAATTGGGTACCAGTAGATCGCTCTTAGCAATGCAGATGCTTCATGGTATTACAAAATCATTATCTAAACTGGAAGACAATGCTGAAAATGGAATAGAGTTGGCCGCTTCTGTCTTTTACACGCAAGATAAGTCAGAAGAGAATATTTCGGATATGCTGGTCGATACCGTGCTGTCACAATGCATAGGTAAGGTTATCGAAGCGAATATCACGGAAAAAACGGATGATAAAGGGAACGAAATCACATGGAAAGGCAGTCTGTTTTGCCAAACACTCTTCCGTGTACCCCCCAGCACCACTCTGCCTATTGATTTGTCGAGTTTGGATTTATATGTGGCTAATGAGATATTAGTATATAATTCCAGAACCAACTCGTTACATGTAGGTTTGCCTTCCACTTCCGTTTCCTATAAATCATCGGACAATCCTCTTATTATAGAGAGAAGACATTCAACTTTGGACGAATTTTATTATGACACGCAATATCCCATACAGCGATTAGGAGATTTGTCTGCTGAATTTTTCCCGGTATTTGTAAAGAGTGAAAAGAATATTAAAAAGAACGGCCTGTTCAATTATATTTCGGGATTAGGGAATAAGAAAATCCCGTGCTTGGTACTGGATAAAAAATATGAGCCGTCAGATGTGGTGATTGCAGAACATGCTTTGGTCGTAATTTACATAGAAAATTCAGGATCCGATATTGACAAATATAATGCGGATGTTATCATTGAAATGCGCAATTACACGGATGCCGGGACGAATTATCTCTGTAACCAGTTATCTATCAAAAAGAGCGTTTTGCAGGACACCGCCCATGGCTGGCATCAGTATAAAAAGAGGGATTATGGCATAGAAGTATACCCCAGTACCCATGTTATCCTGCAACGGAGGCGACACATGCCCAAAGGGATACAACGTGCGCATGCAGGAATATTATTTGAAACCTACCAATATTTCATAGACCGTCAAAAGGATTATAACTGTGTGTCGTCTTTATCCAAATATATAGATACCTATCTGCGGTCACCGGAAGAATGCCTAAGGAAGAATCTGGATAACCTCTACGAGAACTTCAGCAAAAGTGATTGTCCAGAAGAAATCTTAAATAACATTCTTGTAAAAGAGAGTGATTGCAATTCTCAGATAACGGCCATTATCGGCCCTACAAATAGCTATAAGCGATACCTCGCATTGGGTGGCACGTTCAGCGCCTGCAGCCATAAAGAACATACCCTGCACATATTGCTCGACAAAGACGATGATCTTATTCTGAAAAAAATGATTTGTCCTGCTACTATTTTCAAAGATCCGGACAGTATCCTTCAAAAGAAATGTGTTTCCTGCATGGAGTGTTATAAATGTATCCATTTTAAAGAAATCCGAATGGGGTGTATTTCGACTGATGAATTTTTCTATTATCTTATCCAACAGTTGAAGGTATCTCTTGAGATGAAGGACAAAAGCCAACGTATAAGACGGATAGTGCTGGATGATTTGCAAAAAATAGAATTTTGTTTTCCGATGATAGATAAGGACAGCTTATTTCTGTCCGGGCTAATTTCAATCTGCAAAGATTATGCCATCGACTTGTTTATCCTTTGTGATAAATCATCGGAAAAAGTTAATGCTTTGCGAAGCAATGCGGACAACGTGATCTGTACTGACAGGAATTCTGAGTATGACTTGGATATTTTTGTGGAACGTTATGCCGGTTATTCTTCTCCCAGCCATATTTGGGGATGCCATGTCACCAATATAAAAGATTTGTTCTGCTGTGATGCCGAGTCGAAGGACAAAAAGAAATATCGTCTCAATGAGAAAAACCTGAGGGGATTCAAAGTCTGCTCACTTGAAAAATATTGGAGAAATGGCACAGACCAGTGAGTATAAGGACAGTTTTTATGGATGGGCCCAAACAAACAGATATCCCATCTATCTGTCGATTTTCTGCGCTTTTATTCCATTGATAACAGAGCAGTTGATGGGGTGGATTAAGGGGCAGCCTGTTTCTCAAGCGGTTCCTTCGCCGCATGTTTCTCTTGAGATATCCTATCTCATTAGTATGCTTGAGCATCAAATCCCCTTTCAGTTTGTCAACATTCTTTTTATCACATTCGCTCTGTACAAACTGGCAAGGATGAAGTTCCTGCAAGTGGAAGCTCCTGAAAAAGAGAAAAAACTGCATGAATATGTGACGAATTTATTCGGTGAAAACAGCACGTTGGCCCGAAACACGCCGGGCGATTTATTCAAAAGAATAAATACGGGTATCAAACAGTTCTACTATTCATGGGTGATCGTGTGGGTTATTTGGCTCATCATGTATATCATAAAGTCCGTATATACTTTTTATCTGATTAACCAGGAATTGTATAATAAATTTCTTTATACGGGTTGTTCAGACGGTCAAATGCTTTTCCGGATAGAAAATTTTTTAGAGAACAATCTAAATATGCTTGGAAGTTTTGTCCTGTTTTTCATCTATATGGATATAACGGTTTCCACCGTGCATGTCGGCACATTGACGGGTAAAGGACGGGGAAACTTGCAAATCGGTGTATTTTTCATGATACTTATCGGTACTACTTTCGGCTTGATTGACCTGTTCAGTATTGTCGGCTGTGCCGACTATGACCGTACCCAATTTTTCCTGCGGTTGTTTATTGGCGTCATAGCGTCCATGTCCATCATAATGGTATTGGGTCGTTTGAATACGAGCTATTTGAAAATTCCACAATTCTTAATGATGTGCTTATATCTCTATGCAACGGTGCAAATGCTTTATCCTCTTGTTTATACAACGAGCAGTGGACATTTTTATGTGGAATTTGTAACGCCGACCGTCACCATCGTCTTGAATTCGTTGGTTTTTTGCGGGAAAGTCACTTTGCTTCTTGTCCTTCTCTGGATTGCCAGAAACAACCGTTTCATGTTTTTCTTGCTTCATAAGGCGAACAGTCTTTCCGATTCCACATTCATGATCAGAAGATTTAATAAGTATTATGAAGGATGTCCTGACAAGTAATATTTTCAAATTTAGCAAGTTCTCAAAATGAGAAATGTTTTAAATCCGTAAGTCTTTAAGTTAGTGTTCATAAATGAAAGCTCTCCCTTTGCTACATAACTTTAAAAATCGAAACTGTAAAGATATACCTTTCCGACATCAAAGGGTATCTTATCCATATATTCCGTGAGATTATGTCTCCCGATAAAAACTAATAGATGCTGATATTATCTATATCTTTCCTCAAGGCAGTTGACAATTTTTTGAAGTCAAAATATAATATGTTTTGCTTATTTTCAGTGGGGTAGAAGGAAGTGCTTACAAAAGTTATAAAGGAGGGTGACAAAGGTGTCATTTAGAGTGCTTACATAACTATTATTGAAGTAAAATTTTATAATCATGATTAATGTTAATAGGTTTATCAGCGAGAATATAACTTCTCGCACCTCCAGTATGTTTACTCCTGATATTGAAACCAACAAAGAACAACTCAGAAAAGAAATATTGGGTAAAAGTATTTTGGTAATAGGTGGTGCTGGTTCTATAGGCGCTTCATATATCCGTGCAATTCTTCCATTCAAGCCATCTAAATTAGTTGTCGTTGATTTGAGTGAAAATGGTTTGACGGAGTTAACTCGTGATCTTCGTTCTACTTATGGCTTGTATGTTCCTGACGAATACCGTACTTATACATTGAATTTTTCAGATCCTATATTCGAACGTATTTTCCGTGAAGAGAAAGGTTTTGATATTGTTGCTAATTTTTCGGCTCATAAGCATGTACGCAGTGAAAAGGATAAGTATTCTGTTCAGGCATTAATAGAGAATAATGTCATCAAAGCAAAGAAACTTCTTGATTTGCTAGCTGAATATCCCCCAAAACATTTTTTCTGTGTATCCACAGATAAAGCAGCTAATCCGGTAAATATCATGGGTGCCAGTAAGCGTATTATGGAAGACATGATAATGGCTTATACTTCAAAATTTAAAGTAACTACCGCTCGTTTTGCCAATGTTGCTTTTTCTAATGGTTCTTTGCTTGCGGGCTTTATAGACCGTATTATGAAGAAACAGCCATTGGCAGCTCCCTGCGATGTTCGTCGCTATTTCGTTTCTCCTGAAGAAAGTGGACAGATTTGCATGCTTGCCTGCGTGTTGGGACATAATAGTGAAATTTTTTTTCCAAAACTTGGAGAAGAAAAGATGATAACCTTTTCATCCATCTGTGACCGTTTCCTTGAAAGTTTAGGTTATAAGAAGGAAGAATGTGCAACTGATGATGAAGCCAAGAAATTTGCTGCGGAAATGCCGGAAGACAGTAAGATATACCCTGTTGTTTATTTTAAGAGTGATACCACGGGAGAAAAAGATTATGAAGAATTCTATGTTCCTGGTGAGAAACTAAATATGACCCGCTTTTCCTCTTTAGGTGTGATAGAAGAGGTTGGCAGTCGTCCGATGCAGGAACTGGATACTTTCTTTGCTGAACTTGAAAAGATCTTTACTGAACCAGATTTTACTAAAGAGGAGGTAGTCGCTGCCATCAAGCGTTTTATACCCAATTTCGAACACATTGAGAGAGGGAAGAATCTGGATCAGAAAATGTAATAAATTTAATCATACGTAATTATGTATAACGATATAGTAGACTTCATTCACCACCTTTATGGAACGGAGGGGGTGGTTCCTTTACATTCCCCTTTGTTCATTGGTAATGAAAAGAAGTATCTGAACGAATGTATCGACACCACTTTTGTCTCCAGTGTTGGCAAATTCGTAGACCGCTTCGAAGAGGAGGTTGCCACTTATACCGGTGCAAAGAAAGCAGTCGTATGTGTCAGTGGTACCAATGCCCTGCACATGGCCATGTTGCTTGTTGGTGTGGAACGTGAAGATGAAATCCTGACCCAGGCACTGACTTTTATAGCCACTTGCAATGCTATTAGTTATATCGGTGCCCATCCTGTTTTTATTGATGTGGATAAAGATACTTTAGGGCTTTCTCCGGGTGCTGTCAGTGCATGGCTGGAAAAGAACGCAGAACTGAAAAATGGAGTTTGTTACAATAGACATTCCGGTAGGAGCATAAAGGCTTGTATTCCGATGCATACCTTCGGTCATCCGGTAAAAATAGACGAATTGACTACTATCTGTGATACCTGGCATCTCGAACTGGTTGAAGATGCGGCTGAAAGTATCGGAAGCTTTTATAAAGGGAAACATACCGGTACTTTCGGTAAAGTGGGAGCCATCAGTTTTAATGGCAATAAGACCATCACTACCGGTGGTGGCGGTATGCTTTTGTTTCAAGATGAGAAACTGGGTAAATTGGCCAAACATCTGACTACCCAAGCGAAAGTTCCCCATCGTTGGGCTTTTATACACGACCATATCGGCTATAATTATCGTATGCCCAACATCAATGCCGCTTTGGGTTGTGCCCAATTGGAGAACTTGGAACGCTATGTACAGAGTAAACGCGAAACGGCTGAGAAATATAGGGAATTCTTTGCTACAGTTCCTGATGTGGCGTTTTTCACAGAACCGGAAAATTGTCGTTCCAACTACTGGTTGAATGTCGTTTTACTTAAGGATAAGGCTTCTCAACAGGAGTTTCTTGAATATACCAATGACCACGGTGTGATGACCCGCCCCGTGTGGGAATTGATGAACCGGCTGGAGATGTTCAAGCATTGTGAGACGGATGGTTTGGAGAATACCGAATGGTTGGCGGACAGGATTGTGAATATACCAAGTAGTGTACGCTTAAAAGGATGAATAAATAGTATAAATAATGGAGAAATTGAGAATAGGTTATTTTGCAGATGGGCCTTGGGGGCATCTTACATTGGATATTCTTTTACAGGATAAATCTTTAGAAATTGCATTTATTGTGCCTCGTAATGATACCAAAGACGAGTATTTAAAGAATAAAGCATTGGAGAATGGAATAGATTATTTAGCACCTGTAAAAGTAAACTCTGACGAGTTTTATCAACAGGCGATAACGTATAATTGTAATATATTCGTTTCTATGAGTTATAATCAAATTTTTAGAGAGCGCATTTATAATCTTCCTAAATATAAAACTATTAATTGCCATGCCGGTAAACTTCCCTTTTATCGTGGACGTAATATTCTTAATTGGGTATTGATAAATGATGAAAAAGAGTTTGGTATTACAGTGCACTATGTTGATAATGGAATAGATACTGGTGATATCATTCTTCAACGTACATTTCCTATTACCGATAATGATGATTATCATACGTTGCTTGAAACAGCTTATGTTGAATGCCCTAAAATACTTTATCAATCGATTAAAATGATTCAGAATGGAACGTCACTTCGTATTCCGCAAAATATAATTTCTCAATATGGGCTCTATTGCGGTATGCGTCGTTTAGGTGATGAAATAATTGATTGGAAAATGACCTCCAGAAATATTTTCAATTTTGTTCGTTCCATATGTAAACCAGGACCGATGGCTACCACCTATTGTAATGGAATTCTTGTGAAGATAGATAAAGTAGGATATAATTCATGTTATCCTAAATATAAAGGAATTCCTGGGCAAATAATAGGCATTGACAACGGTTATCCAATAGTTAAAACTAAAGATTCTTATGTGAAGATCTTACAATATGAGTCAGAATATGGATTAAAAGTGGGAGACAGATTAGTAGCAAGATAATGAAAAAGACTCTAATTATAGCCGAAGCCGGTGTGAATCACAACGGATCTATTACAATGGCGAAAAAAATGATTGACGTAGCTGCTGATGCAGGTGTTGACTATGTAAAGTTCCAGACCTTTAAAGCTTCAAACTTAGTTACTAAGTTTGCAACAAGAGCTGATTATCAACAGCAAAATATGGAAGATAACGATAATTTACAATATACGATGCTCAAGCAGTTAGAGCTTTTACCCGAACAGCATATTGAGCTTATAGAATATTGTAAAGTTAAAGGCGTAATTTTTTTTTCTACTGCTTTTGATTTTGACAGTGTTGATTTTCTTGCTTCTCTTCATTTAGGCTTGTGGAAGATACCTTCCGGTGAAATCACCAACTACCCTTATTTGAAGAAGATAGCAGGTTTTCATGAGCCTGTCATCCTTTCGACGGGTATGAGTACTCTTGAAGAAATAGAGTCTGCGATGGGAGTACTTATCGGCAATGGTTTGCAGAAAGAACAAATCACAGTTCTCCATTGCAATACAGAATATCCCACTCCCATGTGCGATGTCAATCTTTCTGCGATGAGCGAAATGCGTCGACAGTTAGCAGTTAGTATCGGTTACTCCGATCATACACAAGGTATAGAAGTGCCTATTGCAGCAGTTGCTTTGGGGGCTGAGGTTATAGAGAAACATTTTACATTGGACAGAAATTTACCCGGTCCCGACCATAGAGCCTCTCTTGAACCTCTCGAATTGAAGGCAATGGTATTTGCTATCCGAAATATAGAGCAGGCCATAGGGGAAGGGCACAAAACGGTCTCAGTATCTGAAAATAAGAATAAGGCGGTTGCCCGTAAAAGTATTGTAGCGGCTACATCCATAAGAAAAGGAGAGACTTTTACCGAAAAAAATCTGGCAGTGAAGCGTCCTGGCACTGGTATCAATCCCATGTGCTGGCCTGAAATAATCGGAGAAAAAGCTCCTCGTGATTTTGAAGAAGACGAATTGATTGAGTTATGAGAAAGATTTGTGTAGTAACCGGTACCCGTGCCGAATATGGTTTATTGAGTGGATTGATGCACTTGATTGAAGAGTCACAGGATTGTCGGTTACAAGTCATTGCTACCAATATGCATCTGCTTCCCGAATATGGGAATACCTATCTGGAAATAGAGCGTGATGGCTTTCACATTGATGCCAAAGTGCCCATGAAAAAGTCATTCGACGATGCTTATGGAGTGATTGATTCCATGTCAGAAGAGATGAAAGGCATGAACGAAACGCTTCGTCGGCTCAACCCCGACATGGTGGTAATCTTGGGTGATCGTTACGAAATGTTGGTTGTTGCTATTGTCGCCATGTTACAACGTATCCCTATAGCTCATCTTCACGGTGGAGAAATCAGTGAAGGGGCCGTGGATGAAAGTATCCGTCATTCCATAACAAAGATGAGCTCACTGCATTTTACATCTACTGAAGCATATAGCAAACGAGTTATTCAATTGGGAGAACAGCCCGGACAGGTATTCTATGTAGGTTCTCTCGGAGTAGAAAATTTGAAGCAAGTCCCTTTAATAGGTAAACAGAATTTAGAGGATTACTTGAACTTCACTTTCGATGAATATACTATTCTGGTTACTTATCATCCTGTCACCTTGGGCAATCGCAGCCCGAAAGATGAAATCGATGATTTTCTGTTGGCGTTAGATGCTTTCCCTTCTATAAAGGTACTTTTCACAATGCCTAATTCTGATCAGGGAGGTGATGTAATACGCTTGGCCATTGAAGATTATTGCATACAGAATAGTGACCGTTGCAGTTGTTACTGTTCATTAGGCATGCGACGTTATCTTTCAGCTTTACGGTATGTAACAGCTGTGGTAGGCAATTCATCGAGTGGATTGCTTGAGGTACCTTCTGCCCATATTCCAACGCTCAATATCGGAGAACGTCAAAAAGGCCGTATTCATGGCGAATCAGTACTTGATTGCGGCAGTGATACAGCTTCAATCATTGCCGGACTGAATACAGTTCTTTCAGATAAATTCCGTGAGATTGCACATAAGGCGGTAAATCCTTATGAGAAAGAGAATACAGCGCAAGCTGTTTACGATGTTATTTCAACGTATCCTCTTGATAAATTGCAGCAAAAAACATTTTATAATTTGTAGAAAATAAATGAAGACGTTAGTCATTATTCCAGCTCGTGGAGGTAGTAAAGGAATACCTTATAAAAATATAAAACCACTTCAAGGAAAACCGCTTATTTACTATACTATAGATGCAGCACGGCACATTACTGATGATGCTCATATCTGTATATCCACCGATGACAATAAGATAATTAAAACGGTTGAAGATTATGGTCTTACTGTTCCTTTTAAACGTCCAGATTCTTTGGCAACTGATACGGCTGGTACATATGAGGTTTTGCTCCATGCTCTAAATTATTATGAACAACAGGGAGAATTGATTGATGTTATTATCCTTTTACAAGCTACCTCTCCGTTTAGAACAGGGAAACATATTGAAGAAGCGATGAAACTCTATCGGTCTGATATTGATATGATCGTGAGCGTGAAAGAGGCGGATTCCAATCCTTATTATATTTGTTTTGAAGAGTGTAAAGAGGGTTTTCTTCATATATCGAAAGGTGATGGCAACTATACGCGTAGGCAGGATTGTCCATCGGTATATGAGTACAATGGAGCAATTTACATTATTAATCCTGCGAGTTTGAAATCTATGCCTCTTAATAAATTTACAAAGCGGGTTAAATATGTTATGGATAGAGAACATTCTTTGGACCTTGATACAATGATGGATTGGCATATGGCAGAATATATGATTGATGCAGGTATTATTATTCCATAAATATGTTTTAAAATAACAGAAAGTAAGATGAATTCAATTCACATAATTTCTCAATCCTTTTCTATTATCGATGCAATTCGGCGTATAAACGAGATTCATGGTGAGCCGTTGATACTTTTCGTTGTTGATGAAAACAATACTATGCGTGGTACACTAACCGATGGCGACGTACGTCGTGCCTTGATAAAAGGTATTAGCGTGAATGCTCCTATTACTGATGCTATGCATTGCAACTTTAACTTTTTGCGTATTGGCATAAATGACGGGGTGGAAGATATTCAGAGACAACGTGAATTAAAAATGCGCTTAGTGCCTATTTTGGATGATGACAATCATATCTGTGAAATAATTAACCTAGAACGTTATTATACTAAACTTCCTATTGATGCTGTCCTCATGGCTGGTGGAAAAGGGGAACGTCTTCGCCCTTTGACAGAGAAAACTCCAAAACCGCTTATCAAAGTAGGGGACAAATGTATTATTGATTATAATATTGACCGTTTACTCGCTTATGGGGTAACTCACATTTCGGTAACGGTCAATTATTTAGGTGAGCAGATTGAAGAACATTTTCAAAAAGAACGTGAAGGTGTGAAAATTGTCACGGTACGCGAACCTAAATATCTTGGTACCATTGGTAGTATCAAGTTTGTAGAGACTTTTTATAGTGATACTATCTTGGTGATGAACTCTGACCTTTTCACGAATATTGATTACGAAGACTTTTATCTTCACTTTCATCAGCATAATGCAGATATGAGTGTTGCTGCTGTGCCATATATTGTGAAGGTTCCGTATGGTGTATTTAATCTTAATGGACATGAGATTACGGGAGTCACCGAGAAACCAACATATAGTTATTATGCCAATGCTGGCATTTACCTTATCAAGAAAGAGCTGTTTAGTCTTATTCCTGAAAATGAATTTTTTAATGCCACTGATTTTATAGATAAATTAATGACAACTCGCCATAAAATTATTCGTTATCCAATATCCGGTTTTTGGATAGACATTGGTCAGCATGACGAGTTAGCTCGTGCCAAGGAGATGGTGAAACACATGAAAGGATTTTAAAAGGAATTAACTGTTTTAACGGTAAAAATATGAAGTATTGTACTAAATGCATGATGCCTGATACAAGACCGGGTATCACATTTGATGAAAACAGAGTATATGCTATCCATTAAATTACAAAGGGAGGGATATGACCCTTTCATAGATTATCTTAAAGGAGCCTGTATCTTCTTGGTAGTGTTGACACACTGTCTGCCGCACACAGAATATATCTTGTTTCCTCTTTGGGGAGACCAAGCAGTACCTTTGTTCCTATTGATACAGGACTTTCATGCCTATAAGTATGGAGTGGACAAGGCTGTGAAGATGCCTAATTTTGTTAAGCTGTTTAATAGGATTTTCAAGCCTTTTCTTCTCTTACTGCTTTTTGAGGTGTTTTTGCTGGTAGTGGTATTACAAAGAGACCCTTTGCAGGTGATAAAGACTGCTATTATCGGTGGCGGTATAGGTCCCGGTTCCTCCTATGTGTGGATATACATACAATTTGCGTTATTGCTGCCTGTCATGGCATTGATAATCGGATTGTTAAATAAAATTATAGGGGGTAAAATATGCTTGCTGATGATTGCGTTAAGCTGCCTTTTGGAGTTGGTATGCATATATATCCACATACCTGAGATGTTTTACAGGCTTTTATTTTTCCGGTATTTCTTTTTGATCTATTTGGGATATATGTGGGTGGAGAAAGGTATTCTCTTGGATAATATTAGATTGCTGCTTTCTGTGGTCAGTATAGCGTTTATTTTGATGTTCGCTTATACCTCAATTAATTTCGAACCTTTATTTTTTCAGACAGACTGGAAGATATATCATTGGATATGCTACTTCTATGTAGCCTCTCTGTTCCTTTTCTTTCTGAAATTCTGTTATAATCGTTTGAGTACTAAACTAAAGGAATTTATAGGTCTGATGGGGAAATATTCCTTCGAGATTTTTCTCCTTCAGATGTTTGTTTTCGCATTCTTTCCACATGGAATGTTGCTGGTTCTTGTGGGCAATAAATACATCTGCGCTGCACTGACGATAATACTTACCGTATCACTGAGCATATTGCCGGTGATAGTGTGGAAAAGGTGGAGAGAATTGCGTAGTACTGCTGCTGAATAAAAATAATGTTTTTAAATCGTTTATTAGGCAACAAGCTTCTGCTTAAAGGAGCTTTGTTTTCTCTTTTCTCTTTTTTTAATCAGGGTGCAAGCTTCTTGTTACTGATTATTCTGGCCAATTATATTGCTCCTTCAGATTATGGTACTTTGAGTTTATTCAACACCATCATCTCTTTTTTGGGATTTCTTGTTTCTCTCTCAACGCATGGTTACATAACTATTTCTTTCTTTAAAAAGAATGAAAAGGAATTTAAGCAAGACTTTACTCTCATCTTCCTAATCACTTTTGCGGTAACTACATTTTTCGCTTTTTTGCTTCTGTTGGGTAATACTTTTGTTGCAGAAGTGTTAGAATTGCCGATACATTATCTTTGGTTTGCATTAGTCATTTCTGTGATGAACTGCTATTTTCAAATTGTACTCGACTATTATCGCATCCGTGAGAAACTGACTTCTTTTGGTTTGGTGAGTTGCAGCTTTGCCGTTGTAAATTTCGCTGTAACTATGCTGTTTGTTGTTGCTTTGAAGCAGGGATGGACGGGACGTATCTATGCACAGCTTGCTTGCGGAGTACTCTATGGACTTGTAGCTTTTTATGTGTGTTTTCGCTATCGCCTATTTATTTTCAAGGGACTTTCGTGGCTTCAGGCAAAACCTATATTGATGTGGGGCATTCCTTTAATTCCACACTTGGCTACGAGTTGGATTAAGCAAGGCGGTGACAGATATATCATCAATCACTATTATACTCTTGCCGAAGTTGGAATCTTCAGTTTTGCACTCAATCTTTCGAATATCATAGATATGATTGGGGCGGCATTTAATCAGACAAATTCTGTGTCGATCTATCAAATATTGTCTTCGGAAGCGAATGACAGGTGGTTGCGGCTGAAGCGCCAAACAAGGAATATCTTTGTTATTTATACTATTGGGGCTGTCATCGTTTTTGTAGGTTGCTCAGTCATTATCCCTATCTTGTTGCCCAAGTATTCATCTTCCTTGCCTTATTTTTATTTATTAGGCATTTCCGGATATTTCCAGTGTATATATTTTCTTTATACCAACTATCTTTTCTATTATGATAGAACCAAAGATTTGATGTTCATAACATTCAGTTGCTCTGTTCTCCATTTAGGACTGTCAATGCTATTTACCAGATATAGCCTTTACTATACTTGTCTGCTCTATGTTTTCCTTAAAGCCCTTATGGTGGCGATGGTGGTATTTAGAGCTAAAGGATTAATCAATAAATATGTGAATGATTACGTCACAACATGAATAGAATAATAAATCTAAATAAATATTCCCACCCCTAAAATAAAGGTGGGAATATAGCAGGTTCTCAGAAAAAAAGTTTTAACTCGGAGATAAATGAAAAGAATGATCAAAGCAGTAGTTAATGACTCTAAGGATTTATTTGAATCGTTATTGTTTTGCTATTTTAGATTAAGGGAAAAGTCTTTATATGGCCATTACGAGTTCCCCTATAGTATACAGAATAAAGGGAAACGCATACACATATTATGTACCGGACCATCTTTGAAACAGGATTTGCCCGAATTGATTAACTACAAGCTGTTTATGGAGGAAGACAAAATATGTGTCAATTACTTTTTTCATGATGAAATCATTAGAGAATTAGAGCCAACGATATATTGTCTAGCCGACCCTTGCCTGTTTGAAGCTGCTCATATTGGAATCTTTAATGAAATAAACGAGCTTGTTGATTGGGATATGAAACTGGTTATACCTTTGTATGGAAAAGATAAAATCAAAACAGTAAAATCAATGTTGACGAACAAGCATATAACGCTTCTTACAGTTTCGGCTTTGCTTTATAGAGGCTTTGACAAATACAGATATAAATCTTGGGAAAGGGGACATTCCGTACCTTCTTTTGTAAATATTTCCATAATGGCCTCTTTCTTGGCTCTAAATATGGGCTATTCAGAAGTTTATCTTTATGGAGTGGAACATACTTTTTTTGATAATATGGGCGTTGACGATGAGAACCGACTTTATCTGACTGATAACCATTTTTATGGTTCTGAAAAGTGTTTTATTTTGCGCGATGGACAGCATTGGCATATAAAAGATTGGCTATATGACAAATATCTCACATTCTTGGAACATGAAAGAATGCGAGGATATGCGGATTATTTGGGTGCTACCATTGTGAATTGTACGAAAAACTCATTGATAGATGCTTATGATCGCTTGTCGCAAAAAAAATAGATAAAAATATGAAAGTTGTTCTTTTGGCCGGTGGCTTCGGCTCACGTATTTCTGAGGAATCTCAGTTCAAGCCCAAACCTATGATTGAGATTGGGGGTATGCCTATCCTTTGGCATATAATGAAAGAATATGCTTTTTATGGGCATACTGAGTTCATAATTTGTGCGGGTTATAAACAAGAATATATCAAGGAATGGTTCGCTAACTACTTCCTGTATAATTCTGATGTGAGTTTTGATTTCCGCAATGGCAAGAATGAGCTTATTGTGCATCACAGTAACCTTGAACCCTGGCAAGTGACAGTTGTAGATACAGGATACAACACTATGACAGGAGGTAGAATCAGACGCATACAAGAGTATGTCGGTAATGAACCATTCTTTATGACCTATGGGGATGGTGTGTGCGATGTAGATATAAATAAACTGCTTGAATTTCATCTGTCTCATGGTAAAACAGCCACTCTGACTGCCGTAAAATTAGCACAGGAGAAAGGTGTGTTGGATATTGGAGGAGACCAAGCCGTAAAAGCTTTTCGTGAAAAAAGTATCAACGATGGTGCTCCTATCAATGCCGGATACATGGTTCTTGAATCGAAAATCTTTAATTATCTCACCGACGATACTTGTGTCTTTGAACGCGAACCTCTCAGTAAACTTGTTGAGGAAGGCCAGTTGATGTCTTATATCCATACCGGTTTTTGGCAGTGTATGGATAACATCCGTGAGAAGACAATGCTTGAAAAACTCTTGGCAATCGATGCGGCTCCATGGAAAAAGTGGGACAGAGCGATTCCTAATAACCCCTATAAAGATTAATTAAAACAATAAAAGTATGGCTTTCAATAATGTATATAAAGGAAAGAAAGTCCTTGTGACAGGCAATACAGGTTTTAAGGGCTCCTGGCTATCCGTGTGGCTCAACATGCTTGGTGCCGAAGTTTATGGATTTTCTAATGAGATACCTACCACCCCTTCTATGTTTGAAGTTTGCAATCTTGCGGATAAAGTCTGCCATAGGTTCGGTGATATTCGTGATAAAGAGTTGATGAATGCATATATTCAGGAGATAAAGCCCGACTTTATTTTCCATTTGGCAGCTCAGGCCATTGTATCCACTTCGTACGAGAATCCTTTCGATACCATCACCACCAATGTTGTAGGTACGGCTTCTGTGCTTGAAGCGATTCGTAATATCACCTGGGAGTGTACATGTGTGCTCATTACAAGCGACAAGGCTTACGATAACGTAGAATGGATTTGGGGCTATCGTGAAACTGACGCTGTGGGTGGTAAAGATGTTTATTCGGGTTCTAAGGGGGCTGCTGAACTTGTAATCAAGAGCTATTGGAAGTCGTTCATTGCAGCGATGCCGAATATTAAACTCGGCGTAGGCCGTGCGGGAAATGTAATCGGTGGAGGCGATTGGGCAAAAGATCGCATTATCGTTGACTGTGTGAAAGCATTCTCGCAGGGCGAAACCGTTGAAATCCGTTGCCCCCAAAGTACACGACCCTGGCAGCATGTTCTTGAACCGCTATCCGGTTATCTGACATTGGGTTGGTATCTTTATGAAAACAAGTCGGAGAATGGTGAACCGTACAACTTCGGCCCTCGCGCAGAGCAGACTAAGACAGTGTTTGAACTGACACAAGACTTGGCAGAAAGATGGAGCTTGGATAAAAATAAGGCTGCAAAGATAACCGACAATATTCCATTTAAGGAGGCTTCACTTTTGAAACTGAACTGTGACAAAGCGCTTGCTTATCTGAAATGGCATTCGACATTCCATTACGACCAATGCGTAAATGTGATCGCCGATTGGTATAAGGCCTATTATTTAGAACACGAGGTTGACATGTTTGGGTTAACCGAGCGGCAGATTGCTTACTACATGAAAGAGGCTGCTGGCGAAAATTTGGATTGGGCGTTATGATAGAAGGTGTTTCTCTTCATCCCTTGAAGCAAATCGCTGTGCCCAAGGGGGATTTGTGGTATGCATTCAAGATGAATGATGAAGGATTTGTTGGTTTTGGAGAAGTTTACTTGACACAAATAGAGCCGCATCAGATAAAGGGATGGAAACGCCATAACCGCTATGCGCTTAATATAGTGGTGTTAGTAGGGGCTGTGAAATTCGTGATATATGATGATAGACAAGGTAGTGTCACCAAGGGACAATTTGAAGAGATTATCTTGTCTCCCGTTCGCAATTATCAACGACTTACGGTGGCTCCGGGGTTGTGGATGGCTTTTGCCGGGGTTGCAGAATCGGAGACCAGTATGTTGATGGATTTGATTCCCGAACTGCATCAGCCCGAGGAGTCAGATAGAAAAGAATTAGGAGAAATAAAATATAACTTTAACGTATGAAAGTTTTATTGACGGGTATCACAGGGTTTGTAGGACAAAATCTTATACCTATGTTGCTGAAAGAATGTCCGAATGATGAGTTTCTAACAATGAATTTGGATGCTAAAGAGGCGGAACGTAAATATCCATCAGCACTATATGGAAATTTTAGCCATGTGGGTATTAATGATTTTAAATCTGTCGAGGAGTTTAACCCGGATGTTACAATACATTTGGCTACGGTTACAACAGCCCGTAATGATACGGAGATTATAGTACCGATGATGAAGGCCAATATAGAATTTGGTGTGTTGTTGCTTGATGCGCTTTCTAGGTGCTCTGCAATGAAGCTATTTGTAAATACAGGTTCATTCGCTGAATTTAGATATGGAAATGGTGATTTTGATGCAGCCTATCTTTATACAGCTTCCAAAACTGCATTCCGTAGCTTTGTGGACTACTATTCCACGCTGTGTGGATTTAAATACATGACTGCTATTCCATACTCGGTGTATGGAGGAAAGATGACAGTGAAGCGTTTGATGGATTATATAAAAGAGTCTATGGATTCAGAGAATCCTGTTGACATGACACCGGGTGAGCAAATTCTCGATTTCATCCATGTGAATGATGTTGCCAGTTTCTTTACTCACGTGTTGAAAAATATGGATCGAGTTTTGTCTGCACCCAATGGCACAGATTTTCATTTGGGTACAGGGCGCGGAACAAGTATTCGTGAATTGGCGGAAATGATAGAGGTGAAATATGGCAAAAAATGCAATATCAATTTTGGGGGGCGCCCCTATAGGGAACGTGATATTATGTATGCTGTGGCACCTATTGCCAAGAATATGCCCTTAATAGGATGGAAGGCGAACATTGATATTAGTGAGGGGTGCTGAGACAGGAGGAGTAGATGGTCTTTTATGCTGTATTAACATGGTTGATGGGGGCGGTAGTTCTGTTTAGGCGGAAAAACAGATGGATGGGTGTTTTCCAGCTTTTCCTCCTCTTTTTTTTTACTGCGTTTAGGGGAGAATATGTAGGAAATGATACCCAAACCTATATGGATAGCCATTATATATTCATTCATGCAACTCATTATGCCAATATTACTGATTTAGGCAGGTTTGAAATGACAGATTTAGGAGGGCAGATGGAACTATTGTCCAATTTCATTTATAAAATAGTCTTTTTCAATGGATTGAATGAAAGGTTTATCTTAGCCTTCTTTGCATTCGTCTCTTTTTATTTCTTTTGTAGAGCAATAAGGGCTTTCAAGGTGAATTTGGCTTATGGACTGGCTATGTACGTTATGCTTGGCTTCATGTCTTATTCATTTAATATTAATAGGCAGATGTGCGCAGCTAGTATCTTGCTCTATGCGTATTCTTTTTTGCAATATGATAACAAGCGAAAGTATCTTTTTTTTCTATTCATTTTAATAGCATCTTTTATTCATTCGTTTTCCATACTGTTCGCTTTTGTTTATTTCATTAAATTCATTCCATCGCTAAACAGGAAATGGGATGTGCTGCTCTTTTTGATTTGCTTGTGTTTACCTATAGTCAAAGTGGATATTATTAATCAAATATCTACTTTATTGGATATTGAACATGTATCCTATTATGTTTCGGCTTATGGGGGGGCTAGTTTGGTTGTAAATAAAGTCATATCCTCTTATATTAGAATTCTATTACTGTACTATTTCTATTATAAATGGAAAAAGCTTTATAAGACTGATAATCATTTTTTTGCTAATTTTTATCTTTTATCAATTTTGATTTCAGCAATGTTGACTAACTATGATGGCGTTGTAGGACGTATTGTTTTGAATATTACCGTTTTTGAATGTGTTTTCTTGTCAAGTTATTATTCGAAAAAGGCATTAAAATATAATTCTGCAGATACGTTGGTGCTGTTGCTGATGATTGTATTCTTTTCCTATACCAATTTCAGGATGATAGAGCCGGATGCTCCTCAATTCTATTTATCATTTTAATTTTTATAATATGGCAAGTGACGAAATATTGTTCTCTATAGTGATTCCTACATACAATAGAGCAAACCTCATAAAAAGGTGTATAGAAAGCGTTATAAATCAGACATACCAGAATTGGGAAGCTATCATTGTAGATAATTATTCTGAAGATAATACGGAAGAAATAATCTCTTCGTTTCATGATGAGCGCATACGCTTTTATAAAAATCACAATTATGGTGTGATATCTGTATCTCGAAATTTTGCTCTTGATAAGTCCAATGGACATTGGATTTGCTTCCTTGATTCGGATGACAGCTGGACATCCGATAAGTTAGAAAGGCTTTTACCTTATCTGAATGATTTTGATATTGTATATCATGGCTATGAGAGCAATATGAGTGGAAGAAAGCTTTTTGGAAAATCTAGAAGATTGTTTTATACAGTTAAAGAACCTACCGTGTCATATGTGTTGCAGAGAGGAGATCCGTTTAATCCCACTTGTACGGCTGTGTCAAAAAACTTTATTGGAAATACGCGGTTTTCGGAAGACAGAGTCTTGTATGCAATAGAGGATTATGATTTCTTTTTACAATTACTTGTGAGGAATCCACGTATCAAACATTTAAAGAAATATCTTGCTTTTTACGACTCAACAACTGGTGTGTCGCATAATCAGATGGAACATTTGGGCAGAAGCAAATTAGTATATTCTGAATATAAGTATTTGTTGACAAGAAACGAATTTCGTAATGTATTGAAATTATACATGTTTCTCCGGGGTGTAAATTATCTACATGCAGATTTGAAAAAGTCTTGCAAGTACTTGAAAATAGGTACTTCTTCTGGCGCCATGGAAATTCGCCTTCTCTCTTATAAATGGCTGTTTACGGCTTACGTCCTCCGATTTTTATGTATGTTTAAATGTGGATGATGTTCAATATGAAACAATTTATTTCTGATACGTATCATTTCATTTTGAGTATAGTAATGTTGCTTCCCATTCATAATTTCAGAATATTCTTTCTACGTTTTTTGCGAATGAAAATAGGTAAGCATACAGCTATTTGTAGAGGAGTGGATATTAGAACTCCTTATCGGGTTTCTATAGGCTCGAATACAACAGTCAATAAGCATGTAGTGCTGGATGGAAGAGGAGAAATTTTTATTGGAAACAATGTGGATATAGCGCAAGAGGTCAATATATGGTCATTGCAGCATGATTACAACAGTTCCACTTATAGCATTGAAAAGGGAACGGTGATTATAGAAGATTACGTTTGGCTGGCTTCTCGTGTCACTGTGCTGCCGGGTGTCACTATTGGTCGGGGTGCGGTGGTTGGAGCGTGTAGTGTGGTCACTAAAGATATTCCACCCATGTGTATTGCAGTGGGAAACCCTGCTCATGTAATTGGTGAAAGGAAAGATTGCTTGAAGTATAAATTAGGCAGCCGTGGTTGGTTTAGATAAATTTTGTTCTTATGAAGTTATTGTATATTGATCCTCAATCAGCTTATAATTTAGCACAATATGATTATAGCCTGTTAAGTAATATGGATGTTGAAATCACCTATTGCTGTAGTGTAAGATATGATGCAAAAGAAATTGCTAATGCTCATTATAGGTGTGTATTCAGTTACGTGAAGTATAAATGGCGTGTTTTAAAAGCGTTTAGTTATGCTTTATCTATACTAAAGGTGATTGCTATTGTGCGTAAAACATGCCCGGATGTAATTCACATCCAATGGTGGAGGTTGTGGCTTGTTGATTATATAGCTCTCTTTTTTTATAAGAAATATTGCGGCTGTGTGGTGTTTACTGTACATAATGTTATGCCACATGATAGTGGAACTCATTATAAAGAAAAATGTTTTGACTATTATAATAGAGTGGATAAGTTAATAGTACATGTAAATCAAACAAAAGAGCAGCTTGTGAATGATTTTTTTCTTCCTGCGGAAAAAATATTTGTTGTGCCTCATGGACTATTGAATAATAACGTGGATGATTCTGAAGTAAATAAGTATGTGGCGGAGTTGGAAAACAAGTGGAATGTAAAAAATAAAATAGTTTTTTCGTTTTTAGGCTACCAGAGCTATTACAAAGGGACCGACATTCTAAAAGTTGCTTTAGAAAAGAGTGAATTATTACAGAATAATCCCCACGTTCTATTTATAATAGCCGGAAAAGGAAATATTATCACTCCTGAGATGGTGCATGGATATGACAATGTGCTGGTGATAAATAATTTTATACCCTCTGAACAATTGGAAGCTATTATGAGAGTTACTGATGTTCAACTATTGCCATATCGGGCAATTTCACAGAGCGGTGTTTTACTCTCTACAATTGATAAAGAAATTCCATATATTTCAACGGATGTAGGAGGTTTGTCTGAACCTGTAAGCATAGCACCTATAGGTTGGCTGATATCTCCAGATTCTATTGATGAGCTACTGTCTTTATTAGAATTACTTTCTTTGCATCCGGAGGAGATTCAATGTAAGAAGAACAATCATGATGGATGGGAGGCTGTTAGAAAGTATTATGATTGGAAGGAGATTGGTAGAAAAACAATGGATTGTTACAGGACTGTTTTTTAGAATGTAAGCGTTCGGTGAAAGCTGTATTGTAGTCGAAATATTTAGCTAATATCTTTGTCGCATTAATTATTGTTACAAAATTATGATCGCTATTGTACTCAAATACAGATTTTAACATCTTACTTTTGGAACAATATATATAATGGATTACGATTGCATTGTACTTTGCTTAGATAAAAAAGGTGGCGTGGTGATAATTAACCTAAAAAACTTGCAAGTTTCAGTCGAAAATATTGCTTTTTTATTTGTGAGGATGTAAGGCCTTATACGAAGTTGATTCCATGTTTGATGAAATACCCTAATAATCAAGTAGCATTATCGTAGATGATGATATCCTTTATACAAGTGATACGATTAAGTGTTTAGTAGAAGCAAATAGTAAAACTCCTAATGCTATATGCTGTCTGAATGGTAGCAAACCTTTTATAAAAGGTGGATATGCTTGTATGTACGAAACTTGGCAGCGATATAAAGTAGAAACTTTGGGGCAAAATTTAATATTTCCATGTGGGGTTGGAGCTGTTTTATATCCCCCTCATTCATTGGATTTTCTTGTAGTAAAAAAAGAAGATTTTTTAAAACTTTGTCTATTAGCTGACGATGTGCGGTTTTGGTTCTGCGGGATGCTGAAACGAACTCCTAAGTATGTCATATATAAGAATTGTTCAGATTATTCTTTTGATGCCCTATACCAGTATTTTTATAAAGGCTCGGCTTAACGCATACAAATAGGCTTGAGCATCAAAACGACAAGCAGATTCGTGAAATATTTGATTTTTATGGGATGGTTTTAGATGATGGTGGCAACTTGTTAAATAGGAATGAAAAGCGAGTCAACCGTTGACTTGCTAATATATTAAATATAGTAGTAAAATACAATTTTATTATGAATATAGCAATTGTTGGTACTGGCTATGTTGGCCTAGTATCTGGTACCTGTTTCTCTGAATTGGGTGCCAATGTAACATGTGTGGATGTGAACGCACAGAAAATAGAAAGTCTAAAACAAGGTGAAATACCTATCTATGAGCCTAATCTTGACAGTATGGTATTGCGTAATATGAAAGCTGGACGCTTGCACTTTATGACAGATTTGGCTTCTGTGTTAGATGAAGTCGAAGTTGTGTTCAGCGCCGTTGGTACGCCTCCTGATGAAGATGGCAGTGCAGATTTGCGTTATGTATTGGAAGTTGCGAAGACCGTTGGGCAACACATGAGCAAGTATTTGGTAGTGGTAACTAAAAGTACTGTACCTGTTGGTACGTCAAAAAAAGTGAAAGCTACCATACAGGCTGAATTGGACAAGCGTGGTGTGCAAATTGATTTTGATGTGGCTTCTAATCCTGAATTTTTAAAAGAGGGCAATGCCATTGAGGACTTTATGAAACCTGACCGCGTAGTAGTAGGTGTGGAAAGTGAGAAAGCTAGAGAATTGATGACTCGTCTTTATAAACCGATGCTGCTGAATAATTTCCGCGTAATATTTATGGATATCCCTTCGGCAGAAATGACTAAGTATGCAGCTAATTCCATGTTGGCCACTCGTATCAGTTTTATGAATGATATGGCCAATTTGTGTGAGTTGGTGGGAGCGGATGTAAACATGGTGCGTAAAGGTATTGGTACGGATAGCCGTATTGGTAGTAAGTTTCTTTATCCAGGTTGTGGATATGGTGGGTCCTGTTTTCCGAAAGATGTGAAAGCTTTAATTAAGACAGCTGCAAAAAATGGATATGAGATGCGTGTACTAAATGCTGTGGAAGCTGTAAACGAAAGTCAAAAGAACATTTTGTTTGAGAAGTTCAAAAAATATTTTGATGGAGATATTAAAGGTAAAAAAGTTGCTGTTTGGGGGCTTGCTTTCAAACCTGGGACAGATGATATGCGTGAGGCATCGGCATTGGTATTGATTGATAGTTTATTGAAAGCAGGTTGTGAAGTTTGTGCTTATGATCCGGTGGCAATGAATGAATGTAAAAGGCGCATTGGTGACGTGATTTCTTATGGTAAGAATATGTATGACACAGTGATTGATGCGGATGCGATATTTCATGTGACTGAATGGAAAGAGTTTCGTATGCCCAGTTGGGGAGTGATAAGGAAAGCGATGAAAGAAAATCCGGTATTGATAGACGGAAGGAATGTGTTCTGCGCTTCGGAACTGGAAGGAATCGATTATTTGAAGATAGGGTAGTTTTATATGATAGAAAGGTTGGTATCTGTAATAATGCCATCGTATAATGCTTCACGTTTTATTGCTGAAAGTATTAATTCTGTATTATTACAGACGTATGTGCATTGGGAGTTATTAATAGTGGATGACTGCTCGAAGGATAATTCAGTAGAGGTAATACAGAAGTTTGCTGATATAGACAGCAGAGTGAAGCTGTTCCCATTGAAAGAAAATGTTGGTGCAGCAGCTGCCCGCAATATTGCAATAGAACATGCCCAAGGAAGGTATATTGCTTTTTTAGACAGTGATGATGTTTGGAATGAGAATAAACTGAGAATACAATTGTCCTTTATGGAACAAAATTCTTATGCTTTTACATTTTCTGACTATTATGTGATGGAAGAAGATGGTCGAAAAACAGGAAATATTGTCAGAGTTCCTGCTTCTTTAACTTATCATCAATACTTACGAAATACAATTATAGGTTGTCTGACGGTAATAATTGACAAAAAACAGATAGGCGATTTCAAGATGCCTTTGATAAAGAGTAGTCATGATATGGCTCTGTGGTTGTTGATTATGAAGCGGGGATTTATGGCGTATGGGTTGAAAGAGGTCTTAGCCGGTTATCGTTTGGTTTCCACTTCCAATACTGCAAAAAAGTGGAAAGCTGCGAAAGATGTTTGGAAAGTATATCGAAAGATTGAAGGTGTGTCTGTAGTGTATGCTGCCTATTGCTTTTGTGGGTATGTATTGCATGCGGTATTAAAAAGATTTTGAGTAATGGATACTATACGTAAAGAAACTCTTTTTTCATGGATATGGAGGAAGATTTATAAGGATAATTTACCCCCTATTATTGTTATTATTCTTTACTTAAAATCGTCTCAAAACCTATAAGAAAATGGTTTTCTGCTGTATTAATACCAACTATTCCATTTTCGAATCTAAGAGTACAGTGCTATAGATGGTGTGGCTACAAAATAGGTAAAAATACCTTTATAGGGATGCGCTGCTATTTGGATGACATGTGTTACGATATGATTGAAATAGGGAATAATGTGACTATTTCTTATGGCGTTTTCTTTGCTTGTCATGGTCGAAAACAAGGACATAATAAGTTGTTTATAAAAGATGGCGCTTACATCGGAATGAATAGTTCTATAATTGCCCGTAGTAGTGAGGGAGTAGTGATTGGAGAAAATGCAGTGGTAGGAGCCTGTAGCCTGGTAAATAAATCTGTTGCAGATAATTCTGTGGTGGTTGGTGTTCCAGCCAGAGAAATAAGTAAAATCAAATAAATAAATGTTTTTTAAATCCGTTTTTGACCGTGGGGGGGCACTCTTCGGCCTGATTTTTCTATGTCCTGTTTTATTGGCCGTTGGTGCTTTAATCCGTATTAGAATGCCGGGAGGTCCTGTTGTCTTCAAGCAGAAGCGTGTAGGACAGCACGGACGACTATTTACGATGTATAAATTCCGTTCTATGACTATAGGCCATTCGGGAAATTCCGTTTCCGTGAAAGGGGAGAGTCGTATCACTCCTTTAGGAGCAAAATTGCGGAAATATAAGTTGGATGAATTGCCCGAATTGTGGAATGTATTGATAGGAGACATGAGTTTTGTCGGTCCTCGTCCGGATGTACCGGGATATGCTGATAAATTAGAAGGTGAAAATAGGAGGGTGTTATTGTTAAAACCAGGTATCACAGGAACTGCGAGTTTGAAATACCGAAATGAAGAAGAATTATTAGCACAACAGGAATATCCTCAAAAATACAATGATGAGGTACTGTTTCCCGACAAAGTGAGAATTAATATAGAATATTTGGATCACTGGTCTTTCTGGAATGACATTAAAATCATTATTTATACAATATTTGGAAAAGATTTGTAGTATCATAAAATGGTTATTTGTGCCTTATTATCTATGGCGTAAATAGCCTTTCTTTTTATACTCTTACTTTTCTATATTATCGTTTTTTAATCAAATACTTCAATGGACAAGAGAATTTATCTTTGCCTTGCTCACATGAGTGGCAAAGAGCAGGCTTTTATAAAGGAAGCTTTCGATACTAACTGGGTTGTTCCTTTGGGTC
>OHNF01000137.1_pt1 | contig 53367 bp, 38 predicted proteins | sample 1569491 | NCBI WGS metagenome assembly OHNF01 (sample SAMEA3879557, study PRJEB24766) | human gut metagenome | biome: human-associated habitat; feature: feces | place: USA | collected 1985/1987 | reverse complement strand
AAAACAGCCGACCTGCACATCAGAGGGTACAAAAACAAAGACTTGCACAAAGTGCAATGCGACAGTTACAGAAAAGCTTCCTGCAAAGGGTCACACCGCAGTTACCGACAAGGGCTACCCTGCTACTTGCACCACCGCAGGCAAAACAGACGGCTCACATTGCTCAGTTTGCGGCGCTGTTATCAAGGCACAGACAACGATAACTGCCACAGGTCACAAGTCAAGCGGTTGGATAGTCGACAAAACGGCCTCTATCGGAGTTAAAGGCTCAAAGCACAAGGAATGTACAGTCTGCAAGAAAGTTCTTGAAACGGCTGAAATTCCTGCACTTTCAAGAATTAGCATTTCAAAGGCAAGCGTGACACTTTCCACTTCCACCTACGCATATGACGGCAAGGCAAAGAAGCCTGGTGTAACGGTCAAGCTAAACGGCAAAACTTTGAAGAATGGTACAGATTACACAGTTTCCTATTCAAACAACACCAAGGTCGGAACAGCTACTGTAAAGATCACAGGCAAGGGCAACTACACAGGTTCAGTTTCTAAGACCTACAGTATCAAAAATAACTTCAAGAAAGCCACAGTTTCGGGCATTTCCACAAAGGCTTTCACTGGCAAGAACATCACTCAGAGCATTACTGTTAAATACAATGGCAAAACGCTGAAAAATGGTACTGACTATACAGTTTCCTACTCAAACAACAAGAGCATAGGTACTGCCACTGTAAAAATCACAGGAAAAGGCTCTTATACAGGCACTATCACAAAGACCTTCAAGATAAATCCTGCAAAGCAGGAGATACAAAAGCTCACGGCAAAGAGCAAGGCATTCTTTGTGGATTGGGCGCAGAAAGGCTCTGCTACCGGATACGAGATTCAGTACGCTACCAACTCAAAGTTCACAAGTGCAAAGAAAGTTACCATAACAAACAACAAGACCGACACCAAGACTATTTCAAAGCTTTCGGGCAAAAAGAAATACTATGTTCGTGTTCGTTCATACACAACTGTAAAGGGTACTAAGTATTATGGCGCTTGGTCGGCTTCAAAGAGTGTGACTACTAAGAAATAATTTTATATGAGAACAGCGTATCGCAGGGGACTGCGGTACGCTGTTTTTTTTTTTACTTTGATATTGCAGTTCGAGGCCTCAAAAATTATTCTTTCCCTAGTCTTTCAGAAACTTCAAGCATCAATCGCTGATCCTTCTCAGAAAGCCTCGATACGCTCTCAACTATTTTCTGTGTCAGGGCAGGGTTTTTGCTGCCATCGTCGAAAAACTGCTTCGGAGTGACTTCAAGATACTCGCATATGGCAAGAAATTCACCAAGGGACGGCATCGTCCGTCCTGACGATATGCTTTGGATATATCCCTTACTGTGACCGAGTGCAAGGCTCATCTTGTATTCGGACACATTTTTTTGCAATCTAAGCTGCGTAATTCTGTTGCTGATATCCTTTTCCGTCATTTTCATTCTCCCTCCGTCGATTTGTATCACTATACCTATTATAATATATATAATGTGACGATATTACCGCTTATATTAGTATTATTTCTTGACATATACCGCTAGAAAGGGTTATAATGTAAAAGTAAACTAATTTTAAACGGACATACCTTTGTCTGGCAATTATGCTATACTGAAAGCAAGATAAAACGACAAAATACGATGATCTGCCGCACCAATAATTTGACATTTTTGGTTAAAATAAAAAAATATTCTTCGAAAACGTTATACTAAGCAGCCAGCTTAACAAATTCAAAATCAAATGTGGTATAATTGTAAGAAAGAGGGGTAATAAAATGGAAAATGAACGTTTAGACAGAGTACTTGAAATATTTTATCGGCTTTTGCACGGCGAGGTCGTGCCTAATCGGCTTATTGCAGAGGAGTATAGGATATCATCAAAGAGCGTCAGTCGTGACATTGCAAGGATAAACGATTTTCTTGCGGAACACAGGGAGCTTATGCAAAATGCCGAGGTCACATATTCGCACAAGGACAGGGCTTACATACTTAAAAGCGTCGAGTTTCTGAAAAATCAGGAGCTTTTTGCCTTGGTAAAAGTGATACTCGGGGCACGTTGTTTCAGCAAAGAAGATATGCTATTCATTGTATCTAAGCTGAGAAAGTTTACCACTGCCAATGACCGAAAGCTTCTTGATGAGGTGATACGCAGGGAGATATATCATTATCACGAGGTGCGCTCTGACTGCGACAGCGTGATAAACAATCTTTGGCGTCTTGTGCAGTGCATTGATGGTAAGAAGGTCATTTCGGTAACATATCTGAAAATGGACAGGAGCGAAGTTGTTAGGAAGCTGAAGCCTGCGGCGATAATGTTCAGCGAATATTATTTTTATCTTATCGCATATTCGGCAGATGATACCCAGTACAAGGCGAGGTATTTCCGCATTGACAGGATAAAAAATATTGTTGAGCACAGGGAGAATTTCCAGCTTGATCGTGAGCACAGCTTTGACGAGGGCGACCTGCGTGAGAAAAATCAGTTTATGTTTCCAGGGGACAACGTGCGGATAACCTTTGAGTTTTCGGGGCTGTCTTTGCAGGCAGTTCTTGACAGGCTGCCCACCGCAAAAGTCATTGAGCAGAACGGCACAAAGAGCGTTATCACTGCCGAGGTCAACTACGGCAGGGGGATAATAATGTATCTGCTCTCCCAAGGCTCGTGGGTAAAAGTCCTTGAGCCAAAACCGCTGGTGGAGGATATGCTGGCGGAAATCGGGGCGATGAAGATGAGGTATGAAAGTAACGGAGGAATGCCAAATGGCAAATAAATTTGGAAATGATAACTTGATAAAAGAGGATCAAGAGAATATAGATTTGATAAGATATAATGATAAATGTGATAAATACGACTATCTTATAGCTACGGGATGTGGTGCTATTGGTGGGCTTATAGACATTTTTTTAGTTGGGACTCCAGGAAACAGTAAATTGCAAACATGGACTGATAACCAAGTTGATAAATGCGTAATGTCTTTCGCAAAAAAGTTAGGCTGGAATGGTAACGAAAAGGGCAAAGGCATTGATAGTGCAATTGGTTTTCTGGAAAAGAAATTTGGTGTTAATTACGATCAAAGACACACACAAGATGTTAACGGTGCTTTTAATATGTCTGCCAAAAATCACCATATGAAATCTTTAGGACATTCTCCTGATATAATTGGATTGTTTTTCTCTGTGATAAACCAGTTTGCCGGTACATCAAGTTTTATAGCAGACGGTAAAATTATCACAATTGATGCCGAAACGCAGGAACTTCGTGGCGGAAATTTTATAGCTAAACTCTTTTGCGGAATAGCAAATTGGTTTGGTCATATTATGTCAGATATAGCAGGAGCACAAGGAAGTAGAGGTAACGGAAATCGTGGTACAGGAATTGTAATGCCTTTTTATGAACTCTTTGGATTGTGTAAATTCGGAAAATTTTCAGCAGGAAAAGATAAACAAGATTTAGCCACGATAGCAACTAGGGCTTTTCAAAGCGGATATGATGCTAGATTTGGTCTAACTATGGCAATTCCTGTTGTAATAACAGATTTATTAATTAAATTAATATGGGCATTAAGAAAACACTTTCAATATGGTGCACCAATAAAAGAATGCATACCAAGCTCAAAATATGCGGAACTTAGAGTTATGTTGCTCGTAGGAAATGGTGTATTATGTGTTATGGACGGCATTGATGCTGCAATACGTTCTGGCGGAGATTTTCTACAGTTTTTTATGCACTTGAATTTAGTTGGTTGGATAAGATTTATTCAATTAGTGCTGAAAGAAATTCTTATAAGACTTGGTATTGTCGGTGATTTAGAAAAAACGGTAGAAGCATATAAAAGGGTAAATGCAGCACTTGTTCAGTATATGGCTGAATTAGAAAAGATAGATATAGAACTCTTTAAAAGAGAAACAACTCTTATTAGTCAAACGACCGCATTACTTGACAATTGTACAACTCAGCAACAGCTCAATGAAAGATTAATTGAGATCTATGACAAGATCGACATAGATATTCCGTGGAAAGGATATGATAGCTTTGATTCATTTATGAAAGATGATAATGCTGTTCTGGTATTTGAGTAATGTTTAAGTGTGACAGATGTGGTATGTGCTGTAGAAACATCAGAAAATCAGAACTTTATAAAGAGCTTGATGACGGCACGGGAAAATGCAAATATCTAAATGGAAATCTTTGCAGCATATATAATAACAGACCAACTTTTTGCAAAGTTGATGAATGTTATGATCTGTACTTTAAAGATATAATGACAAAGGAAGAATATTATGAGCAAAATTATAAAGTTTGTAATAGTTTGAAAAAATCAGGAGGTGTTTAATATGCCAATCCCAATTATTTTGGCAGTTGCTGCAGGTGTGGCAGGTTTAGGCAGTGGTATTCGTGGCGGAGTAAAAATGAAACAAGCCAAGGATACTTTGGAATTAGCAGAAAGAATGCAAAAGAAAGCGGTCGAAAACTTTGAAAAGAACCAAGAAAAATCGACCAAGACTATGGACAAGTTAGGCAAAACCGAGCTTGAGATAGTATCTAGTTTTTCAAAATTTGCCGATTGCTTTGAAGTTATCAAAAATCGTCCAATTTTCAAAAATACTAATGTTGATGGTGTGGATATACCTAAATATGACCCGGAGGAGATCAAACAAGTCTCCGTGGGAGCAGGAGTGCTTTTGGGCGGTCTTGGCGGAGCTGCACTTGGTACAGCAGGCGGGTTTGCTGCAGCAGGTGCTACAACTGCAGCTGTAATGGCTTTTGGTACAGCTTCAACAGGAACAGCAATTTCTACGCTTAGTGGTGTGGCAGCCACTAATGCAACATTAGCAGCAATTGGTGGCGGCTCACTTGCTGCCGGCGGTGGTGGAGTTGCCGCAGGAACAGCTATCCTCGGAGCAGCGACGCTTGGCGTTGGTTTGCTTGTTGGGGGTGTTATTTTCAGTTTTACCGGCGGACACCTATCCAACAAAGCTGATGAAGCATATTCTCAGGCTGAAAAAACAGAAAAAGAATCAAAGAAAATATGTGCATATTTAAGAGAGTTGACAAATTATGCAACAATGTATCAAACGTCATTGGATTTAGTAAACGCCATATACACCAAAGAACTTACGCTATTGCAAGAACTTATATACATAAAAGGCGTAAAGAATTGGAATAAATTCACGGCTGAGCAAAAGACTATGACAGAAAACCTTGTGCTTCTGGTCGGCCTTTTAAACCAAATGTGCAAAGTGAAAATTGTTATACAATCAGAAAAGCAAGATGGTATCAACAAGGTAAATAAGAATGAGGTCAATAACAGCATTGATAATGCTAACAAGGTGTTAGATAAATTATACAATGCAAAGTCCGAACCTGTGATTGATCCAATAAGCAAGTATGCTGAAATCTTTAATAAATTTAATTCTCCTAAAACATTTATCCAAAGCGAATATAAGGATTTTGGAAATGGAGAGTTAATTACAGAATATTCGTTTGGAGAATATTCTAAAGATGAGGTATCAAAAGTTCTTGAACATATTTGTAGTTTGTTTTGTAAAATTATAAGTGATGAGCAAACTTCTGATGCTATAGTAACAGAAACAGCAAAATTAATGCATAGGTGGATAGATTCAAAACTAGCATATGATTTTTATAATATTGTTGATAGTCAAATAGAAGCCATAGTTCGTATGTGTTTGAGAGAAGCAACAAGAACTTTAAAACCGTCATATAACGTCGAAAGTGATTACTAAAGAGAAAGGAAGATTATTATGTATTTAAATACTTTAAATGAAGAACAGAAAACCATTTTTCTTGATCTGTGTATTCTTGCAGCAAAAGCTAATAATGTTGTAGCCGAAGATGAAATTGCGATCATCAATGAGTATTGCAATGAAATGCAGATCGCTGCAAGATATGAAGAAGAGAGAAATTTCGATTTGTGTATTGAAGATCTCAAAAAGGATTGTAACAAAAGAACAATTAAGATCATTGTTCTGGAACTTACTGCGTTGATCTTGTCGGACAATATTTGCGATGAAGACGAAGAAAAATATATTCAGGAATTCATAAGCCGTGTTGGTATTACAAAATCAGAGTACGAAAAAACTACCAAGTTGCTGAATAAACTTTCTTCGATTTACTCTGAAATAAATGAGTTTGTTGCGGAATAAATCAAAACTCCATTTATATATGATCCCCTATGCAACCCACCCTGCACAGGGGATTTTCTCTCTTTCGTAACCGTCAAATCCTCCGCACCCTCCCCCAAAAAAATATGACCCTGCAAGGAATCACCGTCCCTGCAGGGTCATATTCATTCATTGTCTTTGAATTTAAAATTTTTGTATACATACCTGATCATATTGTATTCGATTTCAGCTTTATTCATCCCAAGGCAATAATATTGTTCCCGCTGGCTTTGAAAACAGCTCCGTCAGATATTTCTCTGCGTCAAGTCCATTCGCCTGAGCCGTTGAAATAAGTGAATATAGTGCGGAACTTGCTTTGGCTCCGTTGGCTGTGTTGCTGAAAAGCCAGTTTTTTCTGCCGATGGCAAACGGCATTATCGCATTTTCTGCCCTGTTATTGTCTATGGGAACATCTCCGTTTTCTAGAAATGTGTAAAGATATTTTCTCTCATTGACATTTCGCTGACTGGGCGGTATCCGCAAAGCCCTCTGCAAGCTCCGTCAAGAAGGTGGTGACTTACACTGTGAAGTGTGGGGACACGCTCTCGGCTATAGCTCAACGCTGCAAGACCACTGTTGCGAAGCTTGTCAAGGACAATGGTATCAAGAACGCTAATCTCATTTATGTGGGGCAGAAGATAAAAATCAAATAGGTAGAATTTCAGCCGACAGGGATTATTCCTTGTCGGCTGTTTTTGTTTCTGCATATTCAATTATATCGCCCGGCTGTAAATTCAAAGTGCCACAGAGCCAATCAAGAGTTTCAAACGATACTATCTTGTGTTCTCTTAACTTTTGGATAGTGCTTTCTGAAAGTATGCCGTCTTTTCTTAACTTGTAGGTACTATACCCATTTCCTTTAAGAAGTGGCAATACATCTATTTTTATTCTTATCATTATATCACCTCACAATAATAGTATCACATATATGCTCTTTTGTAAAGTGTACAATATAGACAAAATATGCACTTCAAATTCGTGTATATTTTCACTTTAAAAGCATTGACATACACGCTTAGAAGGTGTATAATAATATCATCAAAGAACGAAAGGAGTGAAACCAATGGGTAAGAAAAAGAAAAAAGGGACTTTTTTTACAGCCCCTTTTTTCGCACAAAAAACCACCCACAACCAAATCAGCCGTGGGTGGCAATATCATTTTAAATTAACACTATCCCTTATTTGTTCAATGCTATCTTGCCCATTGCGTCTGCCTGCATGATAGCGTCATAAAGCTCGATAGGCTGTACGTCGCCTGCAAGATTGTGGATAGTTTCACCTGGGATACAAGCGTTCTTTGCGATAGTTTCTACCTGCTCAGGTGTAGTTACACCGATCTCCTCGAGTGTGACAGGAAGTCCCACTTCAAGGCAGAAGTTCTGTACCTCTTCAAACTCTTCCTTTGGCGCACCCTCAAGTACAAGCTGAACCAGTGTACCAAGGGCTACACAGCAGCCGTGGTCTGCGTGTTTGATTCCCAATGATGTTACGCCATTGTAGAACGAGTGTGCAGCCGCACAGTTTACGTTGTCTGCTCCAACGCCTGAAAGATATACGTTAGCCTCGCAGATAGCTTCAAGGGCAGGTGTAACTGCGTGTACCTTGCAAGCCTCAACTGCCTGCTTGCCGTATGTTTTCAGCGTGTCATAGCAAAGTCTTGCAAGTGCCTGTCCTGCTCTTGTGATGCCTGTGCCTTCAAGGCTTGCAGACTCTGTTCTTATGGAAGCTCTGCCCTCAAAATATGTACCAAGTGCATCGCCCATTCCTGCAATAAGGAACTTTACAGGTGCGTTTGCGATAACTGTTGTGTCTACCATTACTGCGTCTGGATTGGTAGGATAGAAAAGATATTTGTCAAAGCTGTGGTCATCATTGTATATTACTGACAGACCTGTACATGGCGCATCTGTTGCCGCAACTGTAGGCACGATAACAATGTGCTTGCCTGTGTAGTATGCTGTAGCTTTTGCAGTATCAACTGCGCTTCCACCGCCAACTGCAACTACTGTGTCGATGTTGTCAGCCTTTACTATCTCTTCCATTTTGGCTATCTCGCCCTTGCTTGATATACCACCAAATACTTCATAGCGTCTGTAATCGTCAAGCTCGCCAAAGCTTTTCTCTATCTTGTCATGACAGGCTTTGTAGCCACTGTTTGAACATACAAACAGCCACCTTTTGCCCATATAGCCCATTTCTTCATGAAACTTAAGTGTAGCATCTCTGCCCTGAACATATTTGAGCGGCTCGCGCATTGCTCTGAGTCTTCCCATCATAATGAATTACCTCCGATTTGTTTGATTTATTAACTTTATACGGAATTCTCTCCGTATTTTCAATTAGATTATAGCATTTTGCACAAAAGATACAAGAAACATTTTATTAATGGTATGTGAATTATTTGTTGTGGCAACATTTGAAAATGCAAAGCTTGGAGGACGATAAAACAGAAAAAGCGGAGGCTCTTTGGGAGCTTTCCGCCTTTTTCATATGTTCAGCATTACGGAAGCGTAAAACATTCCGTCACCGTATTCAAATTTAGCTACGCCATTGTATTTGGCGGCAATGTTCTTGACAGACTCTGTGCCGATCCCTTTGCCTTTGCGTTTTGAGGAAAGGAAACCGCCTTCTGGGTCGGTGAGGATAGTTCCGGTGAAGGTGTTGTCCACCGCCAGGCAAAGGGAATAGCTGTCAGCCTTTGCTCTGATTATTATTTTTTTATTCTTTGCACTGTCAGACACGCAGCCGTGAATGGCGTTTTCGATAAGATTTCCGAAAAGCACAGAGAGGTCGGTTATGTCTATTTTTATATCATCTGGGATGTCAGCGCTCACCTTGTATTCAATGCCGCTGCTTTCCGCTATTTGAGCAAAATATGCAAGAAGTGCGCTTACAGATGTGTTTTTGCAGTAAATGCGTTCTGATATATCGGGCATAGAATCCCTGAAAGAATTGAGATATTCCGAAAGCTTATCGTATTCGCCCTTTTTCAGAAGCTCCTGCATAAGAGCGATATGATGTCTGACATCATGCTTATAGCGTCTTGTTTCTTTTATCTTATCCTGCAAATAGTCATATTGCAGGTTCTGCATTTCAAGCAGGTGGTTATTTTCCTGAAGCCGCAGATTTTTCTGCTGTTCGCTGACCAGCCGTGCCACGATGTAATACACCAGAAATGCTCCTGCGTTTATAAAGAACAGAGCTATGGTGTTCTTTGGCTCCAGAGCAAGCTCTAAGCTGCTTTTCGTAGAGTTGCCGTAGAGCGTATAGTACCATATTATATAGAACGTAAATGGGATAAGCCAAAGATAGCGCCACTCCAGACCTGACGGCTCTCTTTCCACCGCAGGTGTGTAGACCTTTTTCATGTAGATAAAAAGCGGTCCCCATATTATGGCTTCTGTCATAAGCATACAAAGGGAAAACGACCAGCGGTATGATTCATAGGCAAGTGACGGGAACAGAATGCCCTCCAGACACTTTGAGGTAATGACGATAAAGCTTGCGTTATTTGAAAGCAGAAGCAGTGTGAAGCCTGTTTTGCCGACCTTGACCTTCACAGCGAAAAAGTAAAAAGCCGCATAGAGCAGGGTGCTGACTGCACTTAGCAGACCTGCATTTGTACTGAAAAATGCCGCCTGCCAGCCTAAAAATATCTGCACCAGTGAAAGAGCCACAACAAGTCCCACGGTAGCTGTTTTGGAAAAGCGAAGCCTATGCCGGAAGGGATAAAGGGCAAGCACCATAAGTGGCAGAAAATTCAGAAGGGAATATATGCCCACTTCCACAAGGCGGTATAAAGGAGGCATTACTGCTCACCGCCTTTTCGCAGATCACTGAAGCGAAACTGAGCGAAGGCGTCTAGTGTTTCTCTGGATTTTCGGCGGCTTATGGGGATATGTGTGCCGTCGCTCATTATGAAAAGGTCGCTTTTTTGCTGGGCTATCTCATAGAAATTCACGATGACGCCTTTGGTGGAGGTGTAAAAGTATGAATGACTGCAAAAAATGCTCTCGATCTCAGCGAAAGAATTTCTTGAAACTATGCTTTCGCCGTCTGTGCAATGGATAGTCACGATATGTGACGCACAGTCTATGTAGATAACATTTCTGAGTATCACGTTCTGACCGTCGGGAAGCTTAACGGAACGCATACGATCAATTTCATCAGAACCGATCCGGTCAAGCATGGCTTTTACTTTGTCAGCCTGAAAGGGCTTGCAAAGATAGTAGCAGGCGTTGAGGTCGTAGCTTTCGCTTGCAAACTCGTTGCTTGAAGTGCCGAATGCGATATGCACGTTTTTGTCTGTTTCACGAAGCTTTTCTGCGACCTCTATCCCTGTCATTTTCCCCATGAATATATCAAGCACCACCAGATCATAAGCTCCCATCTGCCAACATGACAAAAAGCTTTCTCCACTTGAAAACGTATCTATCTGACAGCTGTGAGCGGTTTGTTCGGAAATATATTCATGAAGAAGTGCAAGGTCGTTTTTATTATCGTCTACCAATGCCACTCTCATACTGTAAAAATCCTTTCTTATACATGATTTCTTAATATATAATAACACACATCAAAGCAAAATTCAAGCATTATTCATTTATTTTGTTACCGCTTGTGCAGATTTTTGACCGTTTGTGCCAAATCTATTGACAAAGTGTGTAGGCTGTGTTAAAATAATCGAGTAAAATTATGTTCTGAGTAAAAAAGAAATATCAGCAACAAAAAATATTATGGAGGAATTAGAATGAAAAAGAAAATTTTAAGTCTTTTGGTGACGGGCTGTCTTTTGTTTGTGCCGACAACGGCATTTGCAGACGATAATAAGACGGTAATAAAAACTGTTGACGACCTGTTGGCGTTTTCAAAAGCGGTAAACAACGGAGATTATGACAAGAATAAGGACGCAGTTGTTGTTCTTGAAAATGACCTTGACTTGACAGGTGTTGTGTGGACGCCTATCGGAAACGTTATCGGTAAAAACGGCTATATTGAACATTGTTTCAGCGGCAAATTCTACGGAAACGGTCATACTATTTCAAACATTGATTTTACGTCTATTTATGGTAAAGACGTGTTGGTCGGTTTCTTTGGCGATATTGAGGAAGCAGAGGTATCAGGTCTGACTATAGAGGGAAATCTGGATGTGACAAATACTGATAACGACTATACTTTTTATGGCACTATTGCAGGATTTGCAGGTGATTGTACTATTACTGATTGTGTGTCAAACGTATCTTTCAACAATAACGGCAAATATGTTTATGGCTTAATGGGCATGGTAGGTCAGGCAGACGCCACAACTTTTGAATATTGTGAGAACACAGCAGACATAACTATCTCAGGCGACAGCGGAAGTCTTTATGTGGGCGGTATAGTTGGATATGCACAGAATGGAACGGAAGTCCGCTATTGTTCAAGCACAGGCGATATGGTATATGCTGCACCAGACGCCGGCGGTATCGTAGGATGTTTGTATGGCGATTCCAAGGTCATAAACAGCTATGTTACAGGAAAACTCACGCCGGTTGGCAACGGAACCACAGATGTAGGCGGTATTGTTGGTTCAGTAGCCGGCGGTTCTGTAAGTGATTGCTATTTTGCAGGAGAAATTGACCTTTCACAGTATTCAGCCAAAAAGCCATATACACGTTTCGGCGGAATAGTGGGAAAAGATTCCTCGTCTACACCTGACTTTAAAAACAACTATTTCACAGAAACAGAAGATGTTGAAGCTTGCGGTTCAAATAAAGAAGCAGGCAAGGCTAAAGCATATGACTATATGACAACAAAAGAATTTTATGACGAGCTGACAGCCGACGGTGCAAAGTATCAGTATGTTGAGGGAAAAACACCTGTCCTGCCAACTAAGGAATATGCAGTTGATTTTGAAGTAACACCTGCTGACCTGAAAAATGTTGTAATAAAGGTAGACGGAAAAGAGATAACAAGCAATACTGCAATGCTTACAGCAGGCACTTACACTGTAGATGTAACTGCTGACGATTGCGAGCCTCTCAGCAAGGAAATAACTATTTCAGCAGATATCGCAACACATACACAGGCTTTTGAACTTGCATACAAGTCAGCAGACTATACAGAGCTTGACAAGGCAGAGAAAGCCGAAAAGGCTCTCAACAAGGACGATTATGAGGACTTCTCAGAAGTTGAAAAGGCTCTTGCCGCTATCGACAGAACAAAGAACATCACAGAGCAGGCTGATGTGGACGCTATGGCAAAGGCTATAAATGACGCTGTGGCAAACCTTGTAAAGAAAGCTCCTGCTTCTTCACAGCCTGACAGCTCGACTGCCGACAGCAAGACAGACAGCAGCTCAAAGGCGGCTTCAAACGCTTCAAACACAAACCCATCGACCGGTGTTGCAGGCGGAGCTTTCGCTCTTGCACTTCTGAGCGGTGCGGCTGTGGTAATGGCTAAGAAGAAAAAGTAATATATCCATTAAATAGATATATAAAGCAATTAAGTGGGACTTTCATACATTATTTGTTTAAATGAATACCGCTTGTGCAGATTTTTGACCCTTTGTGTCAAACTTGTTGACAAGTGTGTGGGTTGTGTTAAAATAATCGTGAAAAATCTATGCTCTGAGTAAAAAAAGAAATATCAACCCCGAAAAATATAATGGAGGAATTAGAATGAAAAAGAAGATTTTAAGCCTTTTGGTGACGATGGGTCTTGCGGCAAGCTTAGTGCCTGTTTCTGTTTTTGCTGACGGTACAGAGGTCTGGGACGGCTCTGTAGCGGAATCTTTTGCAGGCGGAAAAGGCACAAAAGACGACCCTTATCAAATAGCTACCGGCTCACAGCTTGCGTATCTTGGCGAAAGTATGAAATCGGGAACGTATGGAGAAAAGTTTCAGGATACATACTTTGAGCTTACAGAGGATATCGACCTTGGGGGAAAAGAGTGGACACCGATAGGCTACACAGCGGCAGACCTTATTATGGGTGGTCATGAATATTTTGTTTTCTCTGGCAACTTTGACGGAAATGGTTATACTATCAAAAATCTTACCATTGGAACAGAAACATCGCCATACAGTGGCGATGTATGCGGCTTGTTCGGTGCGACCAGCGGCACTATCGAGGACGTAGTTCTTGAAAATGTTTCTATAAACTATGTTGGCGGAAATCACAGCAGTGGATATGGCTTCCGCATGGGAGGTGCGCTTGTAGGTTATTCTATGGGCGATATAGTAAATTGTACTGTTATCGGTCTTGACATGAAAGCAGGCTCTGACGGCAGCTATGTTGCTCTTAACAGCATAGGCGGATTAGTAGGCATTCAGGACGGAGGTACAACAGTGAGCCACAGCCGTGTTTCCGGAAAGATAGAGGAATCAACAAAAAAGGGCAATGTTGGTGGCTTTGTTGGTACGCTCGCAAAAGGCTCATCTGCTAAATATTGCGGTGCAGACGTTTCTGTTGAGGTAACAGGAAATGGTCGTGGTATCGCAGTAGGTGGCTTCGTTGGAATAGGTAATGGAGTGACAATTGATGAAACTTTGATAGAAAATTGCTATGCCACAGGCAATATAATAGGTGCAGAATATGCAGGCGGCTTTGTTGGAAACATCTCAGGTCTTAACATCAGCAACTGCTATGCAAAGGGTGATGTAAGCAATAGTTTTGTTGGTGCGTCATTCTTGGGTACTGACGCTGCAAGCAATAACTATTATGGCACTGTAAAGAATTGCTATGCAACAGGTCTTGTATCTGATATTTCTTCTTCCGCTTATGCTTTTGCAATGCAAGATACGATGAATAGAAGTACGATTCATAATTGCTACTACAACATACAAAATACAGCAAAAAATACGGAATCAGCAGCTTCTCTTACTATTGACGATATGAAAACAGACAGCTTTTTAAATGTGCTCAACGGCTCATCAAACGTATGGACTAAGCGTGATAACGATACTCCTGCCTGCGGTGCTGAGCCTGCTGACTACAGCAATGTTTATGAAGTGCTGGGTAATATTCCTGCCGACCTTTCTATCTACACAGATGAAAGCGTTGCAAACTTGTACAGTGCAGTTGAGGCTTTAAGAGGGTATAGAGATCTTGCACAGCAGTCAGATGTTGACAAAATGACAAATGATATAAACGACGCTGTTGAGGCACTTGTTTACAAGTCAGCAGACTACACAGAGCTTGACAAGGCAGAGGAAGCCGCAAAGGCTCTCAACAAAGACGATTATGAGGACTTCTCAGAAGTCGAAAAGGCTCTTGCCGCTATCGACAGAACAAAGAACATCACAGAGCAGGCTGACGTGGACGCTATGGTAAAGGCTATAAATGACGCTGTGGCAAACCTTGTAAAGAAAGCACCTGCTTCTTCACAGCCTGACAGCGTAAGCAGTTCTGATGCTTCGTCAGATACTAGCAGTTCCGCTTCTGACAGTTCATCTTCTGACAGCAAGTCAGACAGCAGCTCAAAGGCAGCTTCAAACGCTTCAAACACAAACCCATCAACCGGCGTTGCAGGCGGAGCATTCGCTCTTGCACTTCTGAGCGGTGCGGCTGTGGTCATGGCTAAGAGGAAAAAGTAATACATCCATTAAATGGACATATAAAGCAATTAAATGGGACTTTTATACATTATTTGTTTAAATGAATACCGCTTGTGCAGATTTTTGACCGCTTGTGTCAAAATAGTTGAAAAATTATTACCGCTCTGCTATCATAATTATAAGCAGGGCGGTTTTATATCGCAATGCAAATATGATATGAAGTCTTATATTTCGGGAGGATAAAATATGAAAAAGACAAGAATTTTTAGCACGATGCTCGCAACAGTCATATGTATGGCATCTTTGCCTGCAATAAATGTTTTTGCGGCAAATCAGCAGAGAACTACAACTCTTGACCTTACAGTGGCAGGATTTCAGAACGATCAGAAAAATGAAGACGAGGGCTGGAGCTGGGACGCAGCAACTTCTACTCTTACACTTGACAATGTTGATTTTTCGACGGCGAAAAAGTCTTGTGTCATTGTTGACGGAGAAAAAGTTACTAATATAGTTTTCTCAGGAGATAACAAGATGACCTCAGGCACTACAGTTATTTCGAGAAAAGGAAGCGCAAAAGATACCGGTGTAGTACTAAGTGGAAAGACTAAGGACAGTGTGCTTAATCTTGAAGAAACAGGCAACCTTCCAGTAATGGATCAGCCTAATGTTACTTTTGAGTCAGGAACTGTCAACGCACAGGGCGGTGCTGTCATAACACTTTATTCCATAAAGGTAATGGACGCAACTCTTAATATTGACACAAGTGAAGTTGCCGATGGTGGCTGGAATGACGGTTTGTATGCAAACGGCTCTGTTGAGATATACGGCGGAGATGTGAATATCAATGCAGGAAGAGCAGGAATATTAGTAGTTGGTATAGGTGCCCCTGAGCCTAAGACAGGCTTGATTATAAAGGACGGAAAGGTAGATATCAATGCCAAGCTTGCGGATATTTATCTTGGTACAGACAATATAAAGAACGGTCTTATCTCGGGAGGAGATATCACACTCGGTGGTGACATAGGAATTTTCCTTAACGATTGCGAAAAGTGCGAGATAAAGGGCGGTACATTCCATACTGATGAATGTGAAAAACCATTCGCAGTTCATAGAGACAGTTCGGCTGTATTTGAGTATGCAAAGGCAGATTATACAGAGCTTGACAAAGCAGAAGAAGCTGCAAAGGCTCTTAATAAGGACAATTATGTGGACTTTACAGCCGTAGAAAAGGCACTTGAAGCTATCGACAGAACTAAAAACCTTACACAGCAGTCAGATGTTGACAAAATGGCGAAAGACATAAACGATGCTGTTGAGGCACTTGTTTATAAGTCAGCAGACTACACAGAGCTTGACAAGGCAGAGGAAGCCGCAAAGGCTCTCAACAAAGACGATTATGAGGACTTCTCAGAAGTCGAAAAGGCTCTTGCCGCTATCGACAGAACAAAGAACATCACAGAGCAGGCTGACGTGGACGCTATGGTAAAGGCTATAAATGACGCTGTGGCAAACCTTGTAAAGAAAGCACCTGCTTCTTCACAGCCTGACAGCGTAAGCAGTTCTGATGCTTCGTCAGATACGAGCAGTTCTGCTTCCGACAGCTCATCTTCCGACAGCAAGGCAACTGACAGCAAGTCAGACAGCAGCTCAAAGGCAGCTTCAAACGCTTCAAACACAAACCCATCAACCGGCGTTGCAGGCGGAGCATTCGCTCTTGCACTTCTGAGCGGTGCGGCTGTGGTCATGGCTAAGAAGAAAAAGTAAATAAGATCTCCCCTATTGTTGATATTTCGGAGAAGGGCAGTTCCTTGTGGACTGCCTTTTTTCTATTTGCAGGAAAGCGGAATTTGCCTGCATAATTTAGGGCGCTTTTTTGGCAAAGAAGCATAAAAATGCAATTATCTTATATTGATACTGCAAAATCGTCCGCGCAAGCTTAGACTAACTATTGATAATAGTCAATATCTTTTATTATCTATTTTATACCATGAAATTACATTTATTCATAAAAAATCGTTATAGATTTAAGCGAAATGTAAAAAATCAGCTCACAAAATCTGCGTTTACCCTTGCAATTCAGAAAAATATGTGGTATAATTATATTGCTGTAATAGGAGCACAGCATGAAATGCTGGCAGTGTGTTTTCAATTGTCAGATGAATTTCTGTATAGCTTATGCTTTATAATAAGGAAAGAAAATGAATGCGTCAGCGTGTGCTGTTTCATTATAGCGCCTATTAACGATATTTTTTTGAAAAGGAGTTATTGCAACATGTCAAAGATCGATTTGAGCAAGTACGGTATCACCGGAACTACAGAAGTTGTTTACAACCCTTCTTACGAGCAGCTGTTCGAGGAAGAAACAAAGCCAACACTCGAAGGCTATGAAAAGGGTCAGGAGAGTGAGCTTGGCGCAGTAAACGTTATGACAGGCGTTTATACAGGCCGTTCACCTAAAGATAAGTTCATCGTTATGGACGAAAATTCTAAGGACACTGTTTGGTGGACTTCTGACGAGTACAAGAACGACAACCACCCAGCTTCACAGGAGGCTTGGAAGTCTGTTAAGGAACTCGCTATCAAGGAACTTTCAAATAAGAGACTTTTCGTAGTTGACGCATTCTGCGGCGCTAACAAGGATACAAGAATGGCTATCCGTTTCATCGTTGAGGTTGCTTGGCAGGCTCACTTTGTAACAAATATGTTCATCAAGCCAACTGCTGAGGAGCTTGAGAACTTTGAGCCTGACTTCGTTGTATACAACGCTTCAAAGGCTAAGGTAGAGAACTATAAGGAGCTTGGTCTTAACTCTGAGACAGCAGTTATGTTCAACATCACAAGCCGTGAGCAGGTCATCATCAACACTTGGTACGGTGGAGAGATGAAGAAGGGTATGTTCTCAATGATGAACTACTTCCTTCCACTCAAGGGCATGGCTTCAATGCACTGCTCAGCTAACACAGACAAGAACGGTGAGAACACAGCTATCTTCTTTGGTCTGTCCGGTACAGGTAAGACAACACTTTCTACAGACCCTAAGAGACTTCTTATCGGTGACGACGAGCACGGCTGGGACGACAACGGAGTATTTAACTTCGAGGGCGGCTGCTATGCTAAGGTCATCAACCTTGATAAGGATTCTGAGCCTGATATCTACAACGCTATCAGAAGAGATGCCCTTCTTGAGAACGTAACTCTTGACGAGAACGGCAAGATCGACTTTGCTGATAAGAGCGTTACAGAGAACACTCGTGTATCTTATCCTATCGACCATATCCAGAACATTGTAAGACCTATTTCTTCTGCACCTGCTGCAAAGAACGTTATCTTCCTTTCAGCAGACGCATTTGGTGTACTGCCTCCAGTATCTATCCTTACACCAGAGCAGACACAGTATTACTTCCTCTCTGGCTTTACTGCAAAGCTTGCAGGTACAGAGCGTGGAATCACTGAGCCTACACCAACATTCTCAGCTTGCTTCGGTCAGGCTTTCCTTGAGCTTCACCCAACAAAGTATGCTGAAGAGCTTGTTAAGAAGATGCAGAAGAGCGGTGCTAAGGCATACCTGGTAAACACAGGTTGGAACGGCACAGGCAAGAGAATCTCTATCAAGGATACTCGTGGAATTATCGATGCTATTCTTAACGGCGACATTCTCAACGCACCTACAAAGAAGATACCACACTTTGACTTTGAAGTTCCAACAGAGCTTCCAGGCGTTGATCCTGCAATTCTCGATCCTCGTGACACATATGCTGACGCTTCCGAGTGGGAGACAAAGGCTAAGGATCTTGCAAGCAGATTTGTTAAGAACTTTGCTAAGTATGAGGGCAACCCAGCAGGTAAGGCTCTTGTATCAGCAGGTCCAAAGGAATAATCAATAACTCTGATACTATTATATAGTATAAAAGCTGCTGTGCCTTTTGGTACGGCAGCTTTTTTGCGCTCTTGAAAAAGTGTGATGAAGGTGGTATAATTGGTATGGAGGCGAATTTAGTTTGGAAAAGAAGAATTATGCCGCAAGGGCGGCTATATATGCCATGGGGCTTGTGATACTTGCCGCAGGGATAACGATGAACATCAAAACAGGGCTAGGTGTATCCACTATTATATCAGTGCCATTTGCCATATCAAGCATATGGGATGTGAACTTTTCTCTTGTGACTTTTGCTACATATGCACTGTTCGTTGTGATAGAAATGATAATAAAAGGCAGCGACAGAACTGTTATAGACTGGCTGCAAATACCATTCAGCATTGTGTTCAGCCTGCTGCTGAATATGTTTTCAAAGCTGCTTGATTTCAATTTCGGACATTTGTGGGAAAACACGCTGTATCTGGCAGCAGCGATAATCTGCACGGGTGCGGGAATGTCAATGATGATAGCCATGAAGTTCGTGCCGAACCCAGCCGACGGTCTTGCTCAGGCTATAGGAAAAGCCTTTGGAAAGAACATGGGCTTTGGCAAGAATATACTTGACGCATCGTGTGTTGCCATTGCCTGCGTGATAGGTCTGCTGTTTGACAAGCGGATAATAGGTATCGGTATCGGAACGGTGGCGGCAATGCTCCTTGTGGGAAGGTGTGTGGCAGTATTCGACCATTTCTTCAAAGACAGAATGAAAAGTGCCGCAGGGCTTGCAGAATAAAAAACGCCGCAGAGGACAAAAACTTCTCTGCGGTATTTTAGTATTTATGCAATAAAAAAATCCGCTCTACATAACGTAAAGCGGATACAAGCAAAAGCTTAAACTTTTGCTGGCGCGGATTGAGAGATTTGAACTCTCGCGCCCGTTTCCAGACCTACTCCCTTAGCAGGGGAGCCCCTTCACCACTTGGGTAAATCCGCAAACCTGTATATATAAAAAATGTGGCGGACAGGGTGGGATTCGAACCCACGGTACGTTGCCGTATCACTGGTTTTCAAGACCAGCTCCTTAAACCACTCGGACACCTGTCCACATTAATTATTTGTTTTTGTGTCGGTCTCTCTCAGCGACTTAATTATTATAGCACAGTTCATCTGTCTTGTCAACCCCTTTTTCAAAATTTTTTTGCGAAATTTTTTTAAGCATAAATATTCCTTCGTATGCTAACGATACTTGACGAAATCTTATAAATATGGTATAATAAATCACAGATTTGTATGTTTTATCACTTTATATGATAATTTATACAGAAAATTTTTTATGGAGGCGACTTTATTATGAAGATGACTGTAAGTCAGGCTATGGTTGAATGTTTGAAAGCTGAGAACGTAAAAGTCGTCTTTGGCTATCCCGGAGCTGCTATCTGTCCTTTCTATGACGCTTTGCTGGATGCTGAAAACGACATCAGGCAGGTGCTTGTGAGACAGGAAGCTAACGGTGGTCATGCGGCTAACGGCTATGCACGAATTTCAGGTAAGCCTGCGGTCTGTATCGCTACATCGGGTCCGGGTGCAACTAATCTTATTACTGCTATTGCTACCGCTTATGCGGATTCTATACCTATCGTGTGCATAACAGGTCAGGTGAATACCGACCAGATAGGCTCTGACGTTTTTCAGGAGGCTGACATTACAGGCTCGGCTGAGCCGTTCGTTAAGCACAGCTATCTTCTCAAAGACCCTGAGGACACTGCGAGAGTTTTCAAGGAAGCTTTCTATATCGCAGGCACTGGCAGACCGGGTCCTGTGCTTATAGATATCCCTATGGACGTTCAGAAGTCTGTTATCGACTTTGAGTACCCTGAAAAGTGCGAGATAAGAAGCTATAAGCCTACCACAAAGGGCAACTACGTTCAGGTAAGGCGTGTAATGGCGGCGTTGGAAGAGGCTGAGAAACCGCTTATCTGTATTGGCGGAGGTGTTTTTGCCGCTCACGCTGAGAACGAGATAAGAGAGCTTGCCGACCTTATGCAGATACCTGTTATCACAACTATGATGGGCATTTCTGTTTTTCCTGATGACGACCAGCTTTTCTGCGGCATGATAGGAACTCACGGTGTTAAAATGGCAAACGCCGCTGTGAACGAGTGCGACGTGCTGTTCCTTGTGGGTGCAAGAGTTGGCGACAGAGCCGTTAAAACACCTTTGGCTCTGGAGAAAACTACTAAGATAATACATATAGATATCGACCCTGCGGAGATAGGCAAGAATATCGGTGCTGACCTGCCTCTCGTTGGTGACGCAAAGCTTGTTTTACAGCAAATGACGGAGCTTGCAAAGCCTATGAAGCACGATGAGTGGATAGCTCACATCAAGACCCTTGGGGGCGAGAGAAAGTATGTTGAGCCTGCAAAGGGTACTGTTAATCCGAGGGTGTTTATCGACAGGCTTGCAAAGAAAATGCCTGCCAATGTTACTGTTGTGGCGGACGTTGGACAAAATCAGATATGGACCTGCACTGAATATAAGTTCCGCAAAGAGGGCAGACTTCTTACCTCAGGCGGCATGGGTACGATGGGCTATTCTGTGCCTGCGGCAATAGGTGCAAAAATGGCTGACAACAGCAGAGCAACAGTTGCTATATGCGGTGACGGAGCTTTTCAGATGTCGTTCATGGAGCTTGCAACAGCCGTTCAGTTCGGTGTTGATATAAAGGTGGTAGTAATGACAAACAACCGCCTTGGCATGGTAAGAGAGCTTCAGACAAACGGCTATCATGACAGACAGACAGCAGTTTTTCTTGACGGCTCTCCTGACTTTATTAAGCTTGCAGAAGCTTATGGCATACCTGCAATGAGAGTTTATGACGATGCGACCATGGAAAAGGGCGTCGAGATGCTTGCTGAACATAAAGGCATTTGCCTTGTTGAAGTCGTTGTGGATAAGGATATGCCAACATTATAAGGCCAATATTTTAACTATCTGTAGCGTTTACAGTATATAGCGTTTGCGTTCAAAAAATTTTAATAATAAGCTGATATAATAAATAAACAAGGAAAGGTTTCCTTATGGAGGTTGATTTATGAAACATACGATCTCAGTTCTTGTAGAAAACCACAGCGGTGTTCTATCAAGAATTTCCGGACTGTTTTCAAGACGTGGGTTCAATATCGAGAGCCTTGCAGTAGGTCCAACTCATGACCCTGACGTTTCAAGAATAACGATAGTTGCTGACGGTGACGAGCATACAGTTGAGCAGATCGAGAAACAGCTCAATAAGCTTATAGAGGTCATCAAGGTAAAGACATTTGAGGCTAATGAGTATCTCGCAAGAGAACTTATGATAGTCAAGGTGTCTGCGGTCGCAAACAGACGCAGTGAGATAATGACTATTGCGGATATCACAGGGGCTAAGGTCATGGATATAACGCTTACGACAATGACATTGGAGCTTTGCGACACTTACGCTCACCTTTGCAGATTTGAGGAGGTCATAGCACCTTACGGAATAATCGAAATGGTAAGAACAGGCACTATCGCAATAGAGAAAGGCTCTGACACATTCAATGCAGGCAAATAAACTTTGATTATATAGCCGAAAGGCTACATAAAATAAATCTTAAATTTCTGAATTTGGAGGAATTAACAATGGCACAGGCAAGAATATTCTATCAGCAGGATTGCGACATTAACGTACTCAAGGGTAAGAGAGTTGCCATTATCGGTTACGGTTCACAGGGTCACGCTCATGCACTCAACCTTAAGGAGAGCGGTGTTGACGTAGTAGTAGGTCTTTACGAAGGTTCTAAGAGCTGGGCAAAGGCTGAGCAGCAGGGTCTTACAGTTATGACAACTGAGGAAGCTGCAAAGACATCTGACATCATCATGATCCTTATTCCTGATGAGAAGCAGGCTGCACTTTATAAGAAATCTATCGAGCCATACCTCACAGAGGGTAAGACTCTTGCATTCGCACACGGCTTTAACATTCACTTTGGCTGCATCGTACCACCAAAGAATGTCAATGTTATCATGATCGCACCTAAGGCTCCTGGTCACACAGTACGTTCTGAGTATCAGGCTGGTAAGGGTACACCTTGCCTTATCGCAGTTGAGCAGGACGCAACAGGCAACGCACAGGATATCGGACTTGCATATGCACTTGGTATCGGCGGAGCAAGAGCAGGTGTTCTTGAGACAACATTCAGAACAGAAACAGAAACAGACCTCTTCGGTGAGCAGGCTGTTCTCTGCGGTGGTGTTTGTGCACTGATGCAGGCTGGTTTTGAAACACTTTGTGAAGCTGGTTATGACCCAAGAAACGCATACTTTGAGTGTATCCATGAGATGAAGCTCATCGTTGACCTTATCTATCAGTCAGGCTTCGAGGGCATGAGATATTCTATCTCTAACACAGCTGAGTACGGCGACTACATCACAGGTCCAAAGATCGTTACTGAGGACACTAAGAAGGCTATGAAGAAGGTTCTGTCTGACATTCAGGACGGTACATTTGCTAAGGACTTCCTCCTTGATATGTCTGACGCTGGTTCACAGGTACACTTCAAGGCTATGAGAAAGCTCCACGCTGAGCATCCTTCTGAGAAGGTTGGTAAGGAGATCAGAAAGCTCTACAGCTGGAACAATGATGACGAGAAGCTCATCAACAACTAATTTGTGGATATTACATATTAGCATAAAAAGAGAACGGCTTGCAAACGCAGGCCGTTCTTTTTGTCTTGTTGGCATTTTATCAATTTCCGCTGATCGCACCTTTGGAGTATGAATAAACCATATCCCCCTCAACTGTGACATCCACCTGGGTTACATCATATGCACTGCCGTCCTTATCCTTTTCAAAGTATATTGAAAAGTCAAGTCCGGATAAATCATAGGAGCTGGACTCTTTGTCATATGGCAGAGTTTCTACCCAAAGTCCATATGCGAAAAGCTCCGGCGTGATGTTATCTTCTTTGTCCATATCTGGCACATACGACATTGCAAGCTCTTTCGCAAGGTCGAGTGAGGTCACATTGTCAAAGTGAAGCTTCTTGCCGCTGGTGTTATACTTTGTTACAAGCGCCTGCGCCTTTTCAAAAATATACTGCGCCGTGGCTGACGGGTCAGCTTCCACAGTGCTGGTGCTTGAAAACGGAGCGGAATCATACACCGCCCAGCTTCCGTCATTGGCGTAGCTATACAGAGTAAATCTGTTTGTGAACATATCCACAGTGAAATAATCTGTCGCCATATTGAACTGTATGTCCGAATCGTTGACGATATTCAGGGCCAGGAGGTTCAGACTTTCGTTTGTGATATATCCATTTTGCGCATAGTCTGACTTTACATATTCTGTTGTATTGTTGCTGTTCATGATATCGTTGTAATAATTATAGTCAGCAGGGGAGTAGCTAAAAATGGCATTGTCTGGGTTTTTCATAGAGCTTTCGTCATAGATATCCAGCAGGTCATTTTTGAGGGTTTGAGCTATAATTTTGGCATTTTCAGTGAAGCTTTCGCCGCTTCCGTATTTGAGAGAAACGCTGTTATCGCTGTCTGAAATGGTTATCTTGCAGTTGTTATTCTCAATATGGGCTTCTATTCTGCAATTCACCGCCTTGTTAAAAGCGTCCTCATCAAGGGTTTTTATCTCCGACAGGATATCGATTACCAAAGAATTTGGCTCATAGCTGTTATCATCTGTCAAAAAATCCACGCTTGGAAGTCCGCTGTCGGTTTTCTCCAGCAGGTCAACGTAATACCTTGTGCTGTGTTCCTTGCCCTCGATATTTTCGTCATAGTTGCCGCTGTAGACTATATCGCAGTATGCAGGGCTGTTTTGTATTATGTCGAGATTTCCTACCGTAGAATTTGCGCTTTCAAGCACTGTGTCTGCAAGCTTTATAAAGTCTGCTGAACACAACTGCAGTGTACCTGTATCGCCGGATACACTGCTGTTTTCAGGTGGAGCTGTGCCTGCGTTCGGCTCGTAGTCATGGATATTTCTTGTCATGTAAATTCCGCCTGACATTACAAGCGCCACTGCCGCCGCTGCCGCAACTACCTTTGCACCCTTGTGTCTTGCGACTATGGCAGGCTGTGTCGGCTCGGTTTGTGGTGTGAAAGTATCCGTATTTATATCTCCGTTTTGTTGTGGAAAACGCTTTTTGAGCGTTTCTTTGAGCTGTGTTTTTTTCTGCTCAGAAAGGCTTGCGCCTGCGAAAAATTGTTTTATATCTCTTTCGTTCATACGCTCATCTCCTTTTCGTAGTCTGAAAGTGAAAGCTTTAGTTTTTCTCTTGCTCTTTTCAGCCTTGATGTGACAGTGCCTTTGCTTGTTCCCAAAATGTCGGCTATCTCATCGGTCTTGCAGCCTTGATAATAAAAAAGATAAAGCACTATCCTGTATTTTTTATCCAGCCTGTTTATAGCGTTTTGCACATCTATCTGCATATCAGGTGATGAAAAATCGCTGCTTGCACTTACCTCATTTTCTGCACGCAGACGTCTGCCTGCCGACCTTAGCAGGTCTTTGGATAGATTTATCGCCGTTCTCAGCAGCCACGCTTTAAGATGCTCGTCATCATTGAAGAAAAGCTCACCCTGCCTTGTGAAATATTTTATTATGACCTCGCTGACTATATCCTCCGCCTCGTGAACGCTGCCTGTGACTGCCAGTGCCGCTCGGTAGATATCGTCTGAAAATTTGTCAACTATGTAGTCAATATCTCTTGTCAAAGCTGTCACCTCCTTTGTTGTTTTGAAAAGCCTTTCATCTATAACACGAATGTAAAGACCGTTTGATTGCATAAAAAAATGGACGAAAAATAATTTTTTCGTCCATAAAAAAATCAGCTTTTACTTGTTTTTACATAAGACCACCCGTCACCGAGGTTATCCTCGCCCCCTGATGAGCTTATGGGTGAGCGGTAAATATAGTAATGATCATAAATGGTATAAAATTTCACTGTCAAGCCGTCGCTGTCGATGTATGTAACGTTCCTGCGCTCCAGCTCCTCAAGCTCTTTCTTCACAGACTTGCAGGCATTGTTTTCAGTGAGCGATTTAATGGAGCATTTGCCCTTTGGTAGTGTCGGCTTTTCGCATGAAATGCTTTCTATCATAAATTCCGCAGTGGTCTGAAAGTTAGCCTTATTGTCATCGAAAACGGCTTTTATCTGGCTGTCGGAGCGCATATAGTGCTGATGCCAGAAGCCGAGTGCTACTGCAATAATAACGACTATCCAAATTATCCACTTGACTTTTCTGCCTGTTGACCATTTGCGAAGCTTGCCGTCAGCACCCATATCTTTCTCGCTGACAATTGGATTTATCTGATCGCTCATTATTTTACGAACGCCTCCAATCTGTAGATAGGCATACCCATGTCTGAGAATTTCTTCTCATATTCCGTTACGATATTGCCCTCGAAGCCGCTGTTGTGAAGGTCGAGAGAAATGTTTTTAAGTCCGTAATTTGCCGCAGAGAACTCCTCCAAGGAGAACTCAAAGAAGTGCATATTGTCGGTCTTTTGGTATATCTCGCCTTTGTCCACAAGAATACGTCTGTATATTTCAAGAAAAGCTCGGTATGTGAGCCTATGACGTGCATATGTATTTTTAGGATATGGACAGCTAAAGTTAAGATAGATACACTCCACTGACTTTTCAGGGATAAAGCAATCCAGATATTCAGCCTCGCCCCTTGCAAATCTCAGGTTCGGTATGCCCTCGTCTATAGCCATTTGTGCGGCGTCAACTATAACGTTACTGCTTTTTTCTACTGCAAGGAAATTCTTGTCAGGATTTCTCTTGGCTATCTCTCTTGCAAACTGACCCTTTCCACAGCCTATCTCCAGCACAAGGGGATTGCTGTTTCCGAATATCTTCTCAAAATCAATAAGCTGTTTGTTTGATTTGTCCTGAAAATTCTTCTCGTCACGGTCAAGATATAAAATATAATCTCCGCAGGCTTCAAGACGTGCCTCAAGATTTTTTTTTCTTCTCATTCTCATATGGGATAAACTCTCCTGTTATTTATTAGAATATTTGTGCAGAAAATAGTCCTTGTCAGACGTGACCTTTAGCCACTGCACAGCCGACCCTGTGAGCATATTTTCATAAGGATAAACTGTGAGCATGACTTCGGGTGTGTCCTCACCGCTGAAATGAGGTGTCACCTTAAAAGCTATCTCGCAGTTGAGTCGTTGGACGACCTCTTCCTCGGTGAGCTTTCTGAAAAGCACTGAGGTGTCCTTTTCGGTGATAGGTATTTTGGTAAACTTCGCCTGATAAATTTTCTTGCCGTCCTTTTTGGTCACAAGTGAAAAGCCATGCTTCACAAGGGTTATCTTTCCGCCATGGTTTTCGTAGTATTCAAGGTTTGAAAAGGTAACACGTCCGTCATTGACAGCTTCACCGGATATCGAAACGCAAAGTCCTTTGTCTGACGCTTTCCCTGCACTCTCCACTCCGAAAGCAAAGGGAAGTCCGTCTATCATTATCTCTCCGCAGGTGGAAAACTGCAACTTCACCTGCTTTTTCTTCAAGCCTGCAAATGGATTTTTCATGACAACTCCTATATTAAAGGTCGATCTGCACGCCGCCAACAGGTCTTATGGACAGCACATAGCATGAGCCTTCACCGAATACTCTCTCCATTTCAGCCTTGAAAGCTTCAAGCTTCTTTTCGGGTACGAACGCTTGGATAGTTCCTGCAAAGCCACCGCCGTGTACTCTGCAAGCACCCTCACCGCCAAGAGCCTGTTTTGCAAGATACAGAGCCAGTGAAAGACCCTGCTCGTTTGGAGCGGAAGAGGCATAGATGTTCTGAAGATATTTGAATGATGAATCTCCTGATTCATTGATAAGGCTCAGGAAAGCGTCAAAGTCGCCCTCTGAAAGTGCGGAAGCTTCCTTGCCAACTCTCTCGTTATCGTCAAAGAAGTGGAGCGCTCTAAGCACAGCTCTGTCACTGCACTTTTCTCTAACGGCACAGATGTTTTCAAGAAGCTGTTCCTTTGTTATCTCTCTCAGCACCTTTTTGCCAAAGAAAGCCGCAACAGACTTCATTTCCACAGGGATAGCCGCATACTCAGGGGTGAGGTCGGCATGGTTGCCCTTTGTGTCAACGATACACAGTGCGTGACCGCTTTTTGTGAAATCGAATTTTACAGAGTCGATAACAGGGTGCTTTTCGTCAGCAAAGTCGATAGTGATAAATCCGCCTACTGATGATGCCATTTGGTCCATAAGACCTGATGGCTTGCCAAAATATACATTTTCCGCAAACTGAGCTATCTGAGCTATCTCCACAGCAGAAACCTCGCCCTCGTTGTAAAGACCGTTGAGGATAGTGCCGATAAGCACTTCATAAGCCGCAGATGAAGAAAGTCCAGAGCCTTTGAGCACGTTTGAAGTAGCATAAGCCTTGAAGCCCCCGGCATTGTGGCCATTCTTCTTAAAGCCTGCGGACATACCTCTTATAAGTGCCGCTGATGTGTTTTTCTGCTCCTCGTAGATAGTGTCGTCATCAACGTTCACAGTGTCCATTGGGAAGCCCTCGGACTTTATTGTAATAACGTTCTCTTCGTTGTCAGGAGCGACAGCGGCAATAACGTCGAGTGAAACGCCTGCCGCAAGAACACAGCCGAAGTTGTGGTCGGTGTGGTTGCCGCCTACCTCAGTTCTGCCTGGAGCTGAGAAGAAAGCTGTTGGCTTTTCGCCGAAAAGCTTTTCAAATTCATCTGCAACTCTGTTATATCTTTCTCTCTGAAACGCTGTCATATCGGCTGTGTAGACCTCGTCAAGTGTGTATTTTTTCATTATGTATATCCTCCGAGCGTAAATATAAGTATACTTTATTATTATACAACATTTATGCTCTTTTTTCAAGTACAATTTTTTTAACAAGTGAGGAGGTAAGAATGAGGAATGAGGAGTGTTAAGAATGAGAAATGAGGAGTGAGGAATGAGGAATTATGGTATCGCCTGGCGGCGATTTTTTTTTGTTGCTCAAAACGTGCGCTGCACGTTTCATGTGTGCGTTCGGCACGTTTCGTTTAAATGCTCAAACCACCTATTTACGCACTTTTTTGTGTGTTTGGCACGCTTGCACGGATGAAACCGCCTGTATATCCCTATATAAATTATCTATTATGTATATATAATAAAGTGTGCAAATCGTGCCTGTAGGTGAATTTTTGCACAGAAGCTCCCTTGATATTTTATGCAAACTGACAAAATTGCCGTAAGCAAACTTTTTATAACGCTCTATTGATGCTTTAAATCAAAAAAGCTGTTGCATTTTGGTGAAATTTGTGGTATAATTACTTATGTCTATTTTAATTATTGTTTATTTCTACCGACCACGAAAAAATGGTCGGTGCAGTGAAAGGAAAGATTTATTGTATGAAAAAACTAATGCTTGGAAACGAGGCGTTTGCAAGAGGTCTGTATGAGGCAGGCTGTAAGATTGTATCATCTTACCCTGGTACTCCGTCAACTGAGATAACAGAAGCTGTTGCAAAATATGACGAGGTATATGCTGAGTGGGCGCCTAATGAAAAGGTGGCAATGGAAGTGGCTCTTGGCGCTTCTATAGGCGGTGCAAGAAGCTTCTGCGGAATGAAGCACGTTGGTCTTAACGTTGCCGCTGACCCTCTTTACACAGCAGGCTACACAGGTGTAACGGCAGGTATGGTAATAGCTGTCGCCGATGACCCTGGTATGCACTCGTCACAGAACGAGCAGGATTCACGTCACCATGCTATCGCTTCTAAGACAATGATGATAGAGCCTTCCGATTCAGGAGAGTGCAAGGAGTTTGCTAAGGCTGCTTTCGAGCTTTCTGAAAAGTTCGATGTTCCTGTTATCGTAAGACTGTCCACCAGAGTTTCTCACTCTCAGTCAGCCGTTGAGCTTTGCGAGAGAGAGGAAAGGGAGAATATCCCATATGAAAAGAATATCCAGAAATATGTTATGATGCCTGGTAACGCTATCCGCCGTCACCCTGTTGTTGAGGCAAGAATGAAGGCTATCGCTGATTATGCCGAAACTTCACCGCTCAACAAGGTAGAGATGAACGATACAAAGATAGGCGTTATCACAAGCGGTATCTCATATCAGTATGCAAAGGAAGCTCTGGGCGACAAGGCTTCATATCTTAAGCTCGGTATCGTAAACCCAATGCCAATTCAGATAATAAAGGACTTTGCCGCAAAGTGCGAAAAGGTCTATGTAATCGAGGAGCTTGACGATGTTATCGAAACACACTGCAAAAAGAACGGTGTGAACGTTATCGGCAAGGAACTGTTCAGCCTTATGGGCGAGATATCACAGACTATCGTTGCTGAAAAGATACTTGGCGAGAAGACTGAGTATATCACATTTGAGGATAACGTGCCTGTAAGACCTCCTGTTATGTGTCCGGGATGTCCTCACAGAGGTCTGTTCTATTGCCTGCATAAGCTGGGCGTTATGGTATCAGGCGATATCGGCTGTTACACTCTCGGCGCAACAGCACCGCTTTGTGCTATGGATTCAACTATCTGCATGGGTGCTTCTATCAGCGGACTTCACGGATTTAACAAGGCAAGAGGTGCAGAGGCTGAGAAGAAGTCTGTTGCCGTTATCGGTGACTCTACATTCATGCACAGCGGTATGACAGGTCTTGTGAACGTTGCATATAACTCCACAAATTCAACTGTTATCATTCTCGATAACTCTATCACAGGTATGACGGGTCATCAGCAGAACCCTACAACTGGTAAAAACCTTAAGGGCGACCCTGCTTATGCCGTTGACCTTGAAATGCTCTGCCATTCACTTGGTATCAAGAGCGTAAGAGTCGTTGACCCATATCACATGGCTGAAACAGAGGCTGTTATCAAGGAAGAGCTTGCCAAGGAAGAACCAAGCGTTATTATTTCAAGACGTCCATGCGCACTTCTTAAATATGTAAAGCACAATCCACCTCTCAAGGTAAACAAGGATAAGTGCGTTGGCTGTAAGCAGTGCTTGAAGATAGGCTGTCCTGCTATATCTATCCATGACGGCAAGTGCGTTATCGACCATACACAGTGCGTAGGCTGCGGCATATGCAAGGAAATGTGTAAGCTGGGTGCGATATGCGACTAATGATAACATATATTTCGAGGTGTAAATAATGAAAACAAGATCAATTATGATAGTGGGCGTAGGCGGACAGGGTTCACTGCTTGCGTCAAGAATAATAGGAAACGTGCTTCTCTCACAGGGCTTTGATGTCAAGGTCAGCGAGGTACACGGAATGAGCCAGCGTGGCGGCTCTGTTGTTACATACGTTAAGTACGGCAGCGAGGTATGCTCGCCTGTAGTTGAAAAAGGCGAAGCTGATATCATCATCAGCTTTGAGCAGCTTGAAGCCGCAAGATATGTTTCATATCTCAAGAAGGGCGGACATATCATCACTTCAACTCAGCAGATAGACCCAATGCCTGTTATCACAGGTGCGGCTGTTTATCCTGAGAATATCATAGGCAAGCTTAAAGCAGAGGGCGTTGACGTTATCGCTGTTGACGCACTGGCACTTGCGGAGCAGGCTGGTACTGCAAAGGCTTCAAACGTTGTTCTCATGGGCGTTGTGTCAACTAAAATGGCTTTTGACGAGGACGTTTGGCAGAAGGCTCTTGAAAACTGTGTTCCTGCAAAGTTCCTTGAACTGAACAAGAAGGCGTTCGCTCTCGGCAGAGAGGTAAAATAATGGACGAGATAAGCGGTCTTATCATAAAAATGACCGAGTTTTTCGCTGGCGACCCGAAACGTATACAGCACTTTATAAAGGTGCATACCTTTGCCCGTGTTATCGGCAGGGCAGAGGGACTTGATATCCGCACTATGTATTGTCTTGATGTTGCGTCAGTGGTGAATGATATCGGCATAAAGCCTGCGGAGGAGAGATACGGCAAGGGTCACTGCGGAGGCAAATTGCAGGAGCAGCTAGGCCCTGAGCCTGCACAAAAAATGCTCAGAGAGCTTGACTTTGACGAGGATATCATAGAAAGGGTGTGCTTTCTTATCGCACATCACCACACCTATGAGGGCGCCCAGGGGCTTGACTGGCAGATACTTTTAGAGGCTGATTTTCTTGTGAACGCTTATGAGGACAGTCTGTCCAAAGAGAGCATAAAAAGCTTTCGGGATAAGGTGTTCAAAACGAAGGCTGGCATAAAAATGCTTGAAGATATGTACGGCGTATGATACTTGTGCAAAGTTGATACCCGAGTAATATGACCGAAACCATTTTAACAGGAGGTGTGTTCCAATGGGAAAATATTGGAACGAAGAGATCGAGTGCATGGCGCACGAGGACATGAAAAAGCTCCAGAGCGAAAGACTTGTCAAGCAGGTCAAGCACGTCTGGGACAATGTGCCATACTACAAGAAGCTTATGGAAGAAAAGGGCGTAACGCCTGATGATATCCACGGCATTGAGGACCTGCACAAGCTGCCGTTCCTTTCAAAGGCTGATCTGCGTGAGGCTTATCCTTACGGTCTGCTTGCAAAGCCGCTTTCAGAGTGCGTGAGAATACATTCTACAAGCGGAACCACAGGCAAGAGAGTTGTGGCTTTCTACACTCAGCATGATATCGACCTTTGGGAAAATTGCTGTGCAAGAGCTATAGTTGCCGCAGGCGGATCAAAAGACGACGTTTGCCACGTTGCATATGGCTATGGACTTTTTACAGGCGGAGCAGGTCTTAACGGCGGCTCTCATAAGGTGGGCTGTCTTACTCTGCCGATGTCATCAGGAAACACAGAAAGACAGATACAGTTCATGCAGGATCTAGGTTCTACTATCCTGTGCTGTACTCCGTCATATGCCGCTTATATAGGTGAAACTGTAAAGGAAATGGGCATAAAGCCAGAAGATCTTACACTCAAAGCTGGTATCTTCGGTGCTGAGCCTTGGACGGAGGAAATGCGTCACGAGATAGAGAATCTTCTTGGCATCAAGGCTTACGATATCTATGGTCTGACAGAAACAAGCGGTCCTGGCGTAGCTTTCGAGTGCGAAGCACAGTCTGGTATGCACATCAATGAGGACAACTTTATCGCAGAGATAATCGACCCTGACACAGGAGAGGTGCTTCCTGAAGGCTCAAAGGGCGAGCTTGTATTCACAAGTATCACAAAGGAAGCTTTCCCTCTGCTGAGATACAGAACAAGAGATATCTGTATTCTTACAAGAGAGAAATGCTCATGTGGCAGAACTCTCGTCAAAATGTGCAAGCCAATGGGCAGAAGCGACGATATGCTCATCATTAAGGGCGTAAACGTGTTCCCATCTCAGATAGAGTCAGTGCTTCTTAAGATATCAAAAGCAAGCCCTAACTATCAGATAGTCGTTGACAGGGTGAACAATTCTGATACTTTCGAGATAAGAGTCGAGCTTAATGACGATATGTTCTCTGATACTGTCAAGTCTATCGAGGATCTTGAAAAGAAGATATCCAACGATATCCATAATATCCTTGGCATCAAGGCGAAGATAAGACTTGTTGAGCCAAAGAGCATTCCACGTTCTGAGGGCAAGGCAGTAAGAGTTATCGACAAGAGAAAGCTTGTCTAAAAGACAGGGGGTAATTTTATGACAGTAAAACAGCTTTCGGTTTTTATTGAAAACAGACCTGGCAGATTGTCTGCCGTTACAAAAATACTTGGGGATAATGATGTGAATATCCGTGCAATGTCCCTTGCTGACACAAAGGATTTCGGTATTCTCAGACTTATCGTTGACGATTTTGAAAAAGCAGTTTCAGCCTTGAAAACAGAGGGCTTTTCCGTTACTACCACTCAGGTGCTTGCAGTGGAGATAAATGACCGCCCAGGCGGACTTTCAGAAGCAATGAAGGCTCTCTACAATGACAACATCAGCGTTGAGTATATGTATTCTGCATTCATAAACACTAAGGAAAACACGGCTTATCTTATCCTTAGAGTGGAGAATGTTACAGCCGCTCTGGAAGCTTTGAGTGAAGCAGGATTTGCACTTATCTCACAGCAGGAATTGGCAAGCATCTAGCTGATTAGTAAATACTAACTGAAAACTCACTTAAAATCTATGTGAAATTTTTATGAAATGCCGAAAACCTCTTGATTTTTTCAGAAAATGTGTTATTATATAAGTATAGTATTTGATATGATACTTGTAGAATTTATGCAAGGAGGTCTGTGAAAATGGCTTATAAGATTAGTGATGAGTGCATCGGCTGCGGCGCTTGCATGGACGCATGTCCAGTAGGAGCTATCTCCGAGGCTGACGGTAAGTGTGCTATTAACGCTGACGAGTGCATCGACTGCGGTTCTTGCGCAGGTACTTGCCCTGTAGGAGCACCTCAGGCTGAGTAATTTACTTAAACTAAGAGAAAACGTCTGTCATATGGCAGACGTTTTTTTGCACTTATTTTTTTGTGTATTAGTTTTCAGCACATTATCATAAAACTGTCACATTGGAGGAATATAATATAAACACAATAAGAGAAAGACAAAAAGATGAAATTTACACATATACTTTTTTCTCCATATATACTTCATATACTTCAAAAAAGGGAACGCTGACTTGTGTCTGCGTTCTTTTTTTGCGTGGGTGATTTTGTGGATAGATATGTAAAATATCGTGGAAAATATGGGCTTTTGTAACGCAGGTGTCCGTTTTTCGGTATTATTAATAAAAGTTTTGCGAAATTTGTTAAAAGTGATAAAAATAGAACCCTTATTGTCGTTCCTGGGATATAAAATGTACAATGGTTGTAACTTAACGTTCATATAAACTTCATAAACGAGCGAAAAAACGACTTGAAAATTACAATTTGATTACAATGCCCCTTGACTTTTGTAACCTTATTCATTATAATATGGTGTAGTTTATCACATTTGAAAGGAGCGTTCTGAATTGGGTTATTTGAAGTCGGGGATGTCCCGCTGTGTGGCTGTGCTTTCTGCCTGCGGAGTTGTGACAGTATCTGCTGTGACTTTTGCGACACTTGATAAAAACGTTATCCAGCCATGTGCAGTCATGCCGCCTGAAAATGCAAAGGTCATTTCTGCTGTTTCTGACAAGGAAACATCTGAGCAGATCGGGGATATCACAACTGTTCTTACAACATCAGCCGTCAAGGAAACTGCGAAAAATTCTCAGACCGAGGCTGTAAAGGCTGTAAAAACTGCAAAAAGCGAAACAACAAAGGCAACAAAGTCAGCTTCCGAAACAGCTTTGAAATCAGAGAGCGTAACGGCCTCTGTAATATCACAGAAGCCAGCGTCGGTGACCGCAGTGCAGAGCGTGACTTCCGCTGACACAAAGCTTAGCATATCAGTAAGCCTTGTGACAAAGAAAACTCAGCAGGCTTCAAAGTCTGAAACAAAGGTTTCTGCTGTTACTTCCGCCCCTGTCAGCACTACTGACAGCGATACTGTTGCCTCAAAGGCTACAAAAAAGACTACAACAGTGAAAACTACTACTGCAAAAACTACTACCACTGCAAAGACAACAACTGCCCCTGTTACGACCACAACGCCTGCGGTGACTACTACCAAGAAAAAGACCACCACCACTAAGGTGACAACAACTAAAAAGCCTGTTACAACTACAACCACTGCGCCTGTTGTCGACAACGGCAAGACCCCTGCACAGCGACTTAATTCTGCAGTGCTTGATCCAAAGGCGACGCTCAGCGCAAAGGAAGAAAAGATACTTCTGAAATATCTCAATAAGATAATATCAGATGATATGACAAACTACGAAAAGGCTGTGGCTTGCTACGATTATATTATAAAGAACACGGTCTACGATTACGGCGGCTGGGCAAATCCTGTCAAGGCTGTTCTTGAGGACGGTTACGGCACTTGCACAGAATATTCTTACGTTTACGCCGCAATGCTCAACTATATAGGCTTTGACGCAAAGACCGTTGACGGCAAGACCGCTATGGCGGCAGGCGGTTACGGCTATCATATGTGGGTGGAGGTAACGATAAACGGTCAGGTATATGTTATGGACCCTCAGGTGGACGATAACATGAGCTGGGGAGCGTATATCTCCCATGACCGCTTCTGCAAGACCTATAGCGAGGTCAAGGGCAAGTATATAAAAGATTGATATTGTATCGGGTGGAGTTATCTGCCCGATATTTTTTTAATGATTGCGTGTAGTTTTTTTCAGTACGTTTATTTGTACATTAAATAAGAATATCCGGCACTCTTTTTGTGACAAATTTTTCAGCCTATCCTATAGACAAAAGGAAAAAAGCATGATATAATTATTCTTGATACATTGTCGGCAAATGCCGAACGTCATTTTGTACAGGAGGATAATTGATGACGGAAAATTCCACAAAGATAACGAAAAAGCCTGCGACATCTGTGAAGAAAAACAGCTCTGTCAAAGGTTCGTCAAAGAATAAGAAAAGAAAGAAAAAACGCAACAATATCGGCATTATCTGCGGCACTGCGGCAGCGGCTATCGTGATAGTTGTGGGCGGAGGATATTTCATTGGAAGAGCTTACTATAGCAACAGATTTCTGAGCGGCACAACAGTGAATGGCGTTGACGTGGGCGGAAAGACATTTGAACAGGCTTGCGATCTGCTCGGGGTGAACGATATGCCTTATGAGCTTACGGTCAAAACTATCGACGGCACGCCTGTTGTTTTCAAGACGGCTGATTTTGATTACAGACTAAGCGGCAAGGACGAGCTTCAGAAGATCTATGACAGCGTGAACAGAAAAACATGGTTCTCTGGATTTATACAGAACTCCACCTATAGTTTTAATGAGGACATCACATTTGATGTTGAGAAGCTTCAGAAACTTGTGGAGAAAGCAAACTGGGGCGATGTTGAAACTGCCGATGCAAAGCTTGGTCTTAACGAGGATAAGACGGCTTATGTTATCACCCCTGAGGTGCAGGGAAACAAGATAACCGATATGAAAAAGCTTGAAGCTTATGTTACGCAAAGCGTGGCGGCAGGTGAGCTTAGCGTCGAGCTTGACAAGGACACAGGTTGTTATTCTCTTCCAAAGGTGAAGAGCGCAGACCTTGAGGACGATTGCAAGAAACGAAATGATGTTTTCCAGCTTTCTGTCACATACGATTTTGACTACACCACAGAAACTCTCACGGGCGAGGAGCTTATGAAGATGATAAAGCTCAAAGATGACGGAAGCTACACTGTGGACAGAAAGAAAGCCATGGAGTATGTGGAAAAGCTCGCAAAGAAGTATGATACATATAATACTAAGAGAAAATTCCACGCCACTTTGCAGGGCGACATAATCGTGCCGACAAGCTCTGATGCTAAATACGGCTGGTGGATAGATCAGGAAAAGACTTGTGACGATCTTGTGGATATGCTTGAAAAGGGCGAGAGCGTTGACAAGGTAGACCCTATCTACTACAGTACCGGTTATTTTGACTTTACAGGCGTTGAGTCTGCGAGAAGCAAGGACGATGATATAGGCGACACTTATATTGAGATAGACCTTACCGACCAGCACTTGTGGTATTATGAAAAGGGCAAGAAAAAGCTCGATACCTATATAGTTTCAGGTCAGACCACATCTGAGGCGAGAACAACTCTCCCTGGTGTTTATAAGCTGTGGTCAAAGGAGACCAACAAGCGCATGAAAGACACAAATGCCGACGGCGACGAGTGGGATACAAAGTGCAACTTCTGGAACAACGTTTCTCTCTGCGGAATAGGTCTTCACGATTCAACTTGGCGAGGCGGATATTTCGGCGGTGAGATATACAAATACAACGGCTCTCACGGCTGTATAAATATGAGCTATGACGACGCCAAATATGTTTATGACAACGTGCCTTACGGTACGCCTGTTGTTATGTACTACAAGTCTGCGGATAAATAATAAGGACGGTCAAGGTATCATGCCTTGACCGCTTTTTGTAAGGAGTGTTTTTTATGGAAAAGATATTATACAGAGAGGGCTTTACGGCTGAGGAGCTTCCAAACGAGGTGATAGAGCGTATCAAAGGCGTTTCCTATAAGGAAAATCCCTATGTGAAGCTGGGCGACCTTGCCTATCTGCGTGTGAGATATTATGACTTTGAGCATAAGGTGCAGTCGGGGGAGCTTATCGTGGCGAGGAAGCTTGCGCAGGAGGTTCTGGATATCTTCTATGAGCTTTTCGAGGGCGGTTATGAGATAGAAAAAATCAGGCTCGTGGACGAGTATGACGCTGATGATGAAAGGTCAATGGCGGATAACAATTCCTCTGCCTTCAACTATAGGGTGGTGGCTGGTACCAACACTATTTCGGTTCACAGCTACGGCAGGGCGATAGACATAAACCCTCTTATAAATCCTTATATAGTGGGGAATAAGGTCATGCCTGCCAATGCTACAGAGTATGCAGACCGTGACAAGGCTTTTGATCACAAGATTGACAGAACAGACCTTTGCTATTGCATTTTCAGGCGTCATGGCTGGAAATGGGGTGGCGACTGGAACAATTCTAAGGATTATCAGCATTTTTACAAGGAGTACGATTCTCCGCTGAAAATGGCTGTAAATAAGCTGAAAAGAGCGTTGTTACGTTAGTTTGCAAGGTTTACCTAGGAAAACGATATGAAATCATAAGTTATATATGTATACCGATTAACTAAAAATTAATAATGAATTTATGCAAGTTTTATCATTCACTCTTGCATTTTGCTGTAATGTGTGTTATAATGATTAAGCCGTCAGAAAAGACGGCAAAAGGCTATTTTCTTGCATTTGTGCGAAAAACCACGCTTTGAGTTTGGTTGCACTTATGCAGGATTGCAGGATTTTAATTTCTTCTTGCAAATTTTTTGTTAAAAACAGCTAAAAATCGGCTATGAGCCGTGAAATAACATACGTTGCTGAACGATAAGCTATAATTTTTTACAGTTTGGCAGGAAAGGGTGATAAAAATGGAACGCATGGAGGATATGACTAATGTAAAAAGCCTGTATTCACCGAAATTCGAGCATGATAACTGCGGAATAGGTGCTGTTGTGAACATTAAGGGCAAAAAGAGCCACGATACTGTTGCAAATGCACTGACTATCGTTGAAACGCTTGAGCATCGTGCTGGTAAGGACGCAGAGGGCAAAACAGGTGACGGAGTAGGTATCCTGCTTCAGATCTCACATAAATTCTTCAAGAAGATCGCCGCCGCTGAGCTTGGCATCACGCTTGGCGAGGAGAGAGATTATGCCGTTGGTATGTTCTTTTTCCCACAGAACGAGCTTGCGAGAAATCAGGCAAAGAAGATGTTTGAGATAATCGCCGAAAAAGAAGGTCTGGAGATCCTTGGCTGGAGAGTCGTTCCTGCAAAGCCTGAGGTGCTTGGCAAGAGAGCTGTCGAGTGTATGCCTGCCATAATGCAGTGCTTCATCAAGCGTCCAAAGGGCGTTAAAAAGGGTCTTGACTTTGACCGCAAGCTATATGTTGCAAGACGTGTGTTCGAGCAGTCGAATGAAGACACCTACGTTGTATCGCTTTCAAGCAGAACTATAGTATATAAAGGAATGTTCCTTGTGCAGGATCTCAGAAAGTTCTTCCCTGACCTTCAGGATAAGGACTACGAGTCTGCTATCGCTATGGTACATTCAAGATTTTCTACCAACACAAACCCAAGCTGGCAGAGGGCGCATCCTAACAGAATGATCGTTCACAACGGTGAGATAAACACTATCAGAGGCAATGCTGATAAAATGCTCGCTCGTGAGGAAACGATGAAGTCTGAGCATTTGAAGGGCGACCTTGATAAGGTCACACCTGTTGTAAACACAGAAGGCTCTGACTCTGCAATGCTCGACAACACACTTGAATTTTTGGTCATGAGCGGAATGGATCTGCCACTGGCTGTCATGATAACGATCCCTGAGCCATGGGATAACAACGGCACGATGAGTCAGGCTAAGAAAGACTTCTATCAGTATTACGCAACTATGATGGAACCATGGGACGGACCTGCTTCTATCCTTTTCTCTGACGGAGATATCATGGGTGCAGTGCTTGACAGAAACGGTCTGCGTCCGTCAAGATATTATATCACAAAGGACGGCAATCTTATCCTTTCATCTGAGGTTGGCGCACTTCCTATCCCGTCAGACAATATCGTTGAAAAGGAAAGACTTCGCCCAGGCAAAATGCTTCTTGTTGATACTGTTCAAGGCAGAGTTATCGACGATGACGAGCTTAAGGAATTCTATGCTTCAAAGCAGCCTTACGGCGAGTGGCTTGACAGCAACCTTGTCAGACTTAAAGATCTTAAGATACCAAACATCAAGGTAGAGGAACACGGCTACGAGGAAAGACAAAGACTTCAGAAAGCTTTTGGCTATACCTATGAGGACGTTATGACATCTATCCTGCCAATGGCAAAGAACGGCTCTGAGTCTATTGCTGCTATGGGTACAGACAGCCCGCTTGCGGTGCTTTCAAAAGAGCCTCAGCCACTGTTCAACTACTTCAAACAGCTCTTTGCACAGGTAACAAATCCGCCTATAGACGCTATCAGAGAGGAAATAGTTACCTCCACAACTGTCTATATCGGTGAGGACGGCAACATTCTTGAAGAAAAGCCTGAAAATTGCAAGGTAATGAAGATACACGACCCTATCCTTACCTCAACAGATATCCTTAAAATAAAGAATATGCACATTCCTGGCTTTAAGGTAGCTGTTATCCCTATACTTTATTATAAGAACACAAGACTTGAAAAGGCTATAAACAGACTTTATATAGAAGCAGACAAGGCGTTCAGCGAGGGCGCAAATATCCTTATCCTTTCAGACAGGGGAGTTGACGAGAACCACCTTGCTATCCCATCACTGCTTGCTGTATCAGCGCTTCATCAGCACCTTGTTGTTACAAAGAAGAGAACATCTCTTGCTATTATCCTCGAAAGCGGCGAGCCTAGAGAAGTTCATCACTTTGCAACACTGCTTGGCTATGGTGCTTCCGCTATCAACCCTTATCTTGCTCAGGAAACTATCCACGAGCTTATTGCTGACGACCTTCTCGATAAGGATTACTATGCCGCTGTTGACGATTATAATGCGGCTGTTCTCCATGGTATCGTAAAGATAGCTTCAAAAATGGGTATCTCTACTATACAGTCATATCAAGGCTCACAGATATTCGAGGCTATCGGTATCGGTCAGGACGTTATAAACAAATACTTCACCGGCACTGTCAGCAGGATAGGCGGTATCACAATATCTGACATCGAGAAGAACGTTGACAGACTTCATACATCAGCCTTTGACCCTCTTGGACTTGGCACAGACACAGAGCTTGAATCAAGAGGTAGCCACAAGTTCAGAAGCGGCAAGGAGGAGCATCTCTACAATCCTCAGTCTATCTATCTGCTTCAGCAGGCTGCAAGGACTGGCGACTATGAAACATACAAGAAGTATTCAAAGCTTATCTCTGAGGAAATGGACCCTGTGAACATCAGAGGTCTTATGGATTTCAACTTTGCTGAAAATCCTGTTCCGCTGGAGAAAGTTGAGAGCGTTGACTCTATTGTAAGAAGATTTAAGACGGGTGCTATGTCCTACGGCTCTATCTCGCAGGAAGCTCATGAAGCACTTGCTATCGCAATGAACAGACTTCATGGCAAGTCAAACTCAGGCGAGGGTGGTGAGAGCCTTGACAGACTTCTCACAAAGGGTACTTCTGAGGACAGATGTTCAGCTATCAAGCAGGTGGCTTCGGGACGTTTCGGTGTAACTTCAAGATACCTCACATCTGCTGATGAGATACAGATAAAAATGGCACAGGGCGCAAAGCCTGGCGAGGGCGGTCATCTCCCTGGCAAAAAGGTTTATCCATGGATAGCTAAAACAAGACACTCCACACCTGGCGTGTCGCTTATCTCACCTCCGCCACACCACGATATCTACTCTATCGAGGACTTGGCTCAGCTTATCTATGACCTGAAAAACGCAAACAAGAACGCAAGAATTTCTGTAAAGCTCGTTTCTGAGTGCGGTGTTGGTACAGTTGCGGCAGGCGTTGCAAAGGCAGGCGCAGGAGTTATCCTTATCTCAGGCTATGACGGCGGTACAGGTGCGGCTCCTAGAAACTCTATCTACAATGCAGGACTTCCATGGGAGCTTGGACTTGCAGAAGCACACCAGACCCTTATCAAGAACGGTCTTAGAAACAAGGTCGTTATCGAAACAGACGGAAAGCTCATGACAGGCCGTGATGTTGTTATCGCAGCGATCCTTGGCGCAGAGGAGTTCGGCTTTGCTACCGCTCCGCTGATAACACTTGGCTGTGCAATGATGAGAGTATGTAATCTTGATACTTGCCCATTTGGTGTTGCAACACAGAACCCGGAGCTTAGAAAGAAGTTCCCCGGCAAGCCTGAATATGTAATGAATTTTATGATATTCGTGGCTTCCGAGCTTAGAGAATATATGTCAAAGCTTGGCGTAAGAACAGTTGACGAGCTTGTGGGAAGAATTGACCTTATCAAGCCAAAGGCTGGTATCACAGGCACTGCGGCACAAGTTGACCTTTCTAATATCATCAACTCTGATTACGTTTCAGAAAAGGTAGAATACAACAAGAAATCCAAGTATGACTTCAAGCTTGAAAACACTCTTGATGAAAAGGTACTCATGAAGGAGTTTGAGAAAAACCTTAAGAGTGGTGAGAAGAAGTCTATCACAGTAAATGTCAAGAACACAGACCGTTCATTCGGTACTATCTTCGGTTCAGAGATAACAAGAAAGTATTATAACACACTTGCTGACGATACATACAAGATAGTCTGCAACGGCTCAGGCGGACAGAGCTTCGGCGCATTTATCCCGAACGGCTTGACCCTCGAGCTTGTGGGCGACTCTAACGATTATTTCGGCAAGGGACTTTCAGGCGGTAAGCTCGTTGTTTATCCTCCAAAGGATTCCACTTTCAAAGCCGAGGACAATATCATTATCGGTAACGTTGCACTTTACGGCGCAACAAGCGGTAAGGCGTTCATCGACGGTGTTGCAGGCGAGCGTTTCTGCGTAAGAAACTCAGGCGCAGTGGCAGTTGTCGAGGGCGTTGGCGACCACGGCTGTGAGTATATGACAGGCGGCTGTGTGGTAGTTATCGGCAAGACGGGCAAAAACTTTGCGGCAGGTATGTCGGGCGGTGTAGCTTACGTTCTTGACGAGGACAGACACCTTTACACAAGACTCAACAAGGAAATGGTACTTTTCTCTGAGGTCAAGGAGAAGTACGATATCATTCAGCTCAAAGACCTTATCCAGCAGCACGTTGACGCAACAGGCTCTGAAAAGGGCAAGCGTATTCTTGATAACTTTGAGGAATATCTGCCTAAGTTCAAGAAGATAATCCCTCACGATTACAAGAAGATGATGTCTGCTATAGCTTCAATGGAAGAAAAGGGTATGAGTAGCGATCAGGCGCAGATAGAAGCATTCTATCAGATCATCAACGGCAAGCAGTAAGCCTGCGCACATGAGATATTGTACTTTTAAAATCGAAAGGAGGATATACTTGCTTTGAAAGCAAGTATAGTTGAGATATGGGAAAGCCAACTGGTTTTATGGACTATAAGCGTGAGGACGCAGCAGCGTTCTCCGTTGAGGAACGTATAAAGAATTTTAATGAATTTCACACTCCTCTTTCAAAGGAGGAGCAGCAGAAGCAGGGAGCAAGATGTATGGACTGCGGTGTGCCGTTCTGTCAGGCAGGAATGAAGATAGGCAACGCATTTTCAGGCTGTCCGCTTAACAATCTTATCCCTGAATGGAACGACCTTATATACAAGGGCAACTGGGAGCAGGCATATTACAGACTTCATATGACGAACAATTTTCCTGAGTTCACATCAAGAGTTTGTCCTGCACTTTGCGAAAAAGCCTGCACTTGCGGAGCTAATGGCGACGCTGTTACCACAAAGGCTAACGAATACGGCATTATCGAAAATGCCTATGCCTGCGGATATGCTTCAGCAAGAGTGCCAAAGGTAAGAACAGGAAAGACTATCGCTGTTATAGGCTCAGGTCCGTCAGGTCTTGCTGCCGCTGACCAGCTCAATCAGAGAGGTCACAGTGTAACAGTTTTCGAGCGTGAGGACAGAGTGGGCGGTCTGCTTATGTACGGCATACCGAACATGAAGCTTGAAAAGCAGATAATCGAGCGCAAGATAAACATAATGAAAGAAGAGGGCATCGAGTTCCGCACAGGCGTTAATGTGGGCAAGGATATCACAGCGGCTGAGCTTCTCAAGGACTTCGACAGAGTAATACTTTGTTGTGGTGCTTCAAACCCTAGAGATATCAAAGCCGAGGGCAGAGATGCAAAGGGTATCTATTTTGCAGTGGATTTTCTGAAATCCACAACTAAGGCGCTGCTGAACGGCGGCCTTACGGATAAAAACCACATTTCCGCAAAGGGCAAGAACGTCATGGTAATAGGTGGCGGAGATACTGGAAATGACTGCGTTGGTACAAGCGTAAGACATGGCGCAAAGAGCGTTTTGCAGCTTGAAATGATGCCAAAGCTTCCTGACACGAGAGCCGAGAACAACCCATGGCCGCAGTGGCCAATGGTCTGCAAGACAGATTACGGCCAGGAGGAAGCTATCGGTGTGTTCGGTCATGACCCGAGAGTTTATCAGACAACTGTCAAGGAGTTTCTCAAAGACAAAAAGGGCAATCTTAAGGGCGCAGTGCTTGTAAAGCTCTCCCCGGAGAAAGACCCTAAGTCAGGCAGAACGATAATGAAGCCTGTTGAGGGCAGCGAATACAAGGTAGAGGCCGAACTTGTTCTTATTGCGGCAGGCTTTCTGGGATCTGAAAGCTATCTCACAAAGGCTTTTGGCGTTGAGGTAGACGGCAGAACGAATATCGCAACAGCCGACGGCACACATCAGACGAACGTGAAGAACGTCTTTGCCGCAGGCGACGTGCGCAGAGGACAGTCACTTGTAGTATGGGCTATCAGAGAGGGCAGAGATGTTGCCCGTGAGGTGGATAAGAGCCTTATGGAGTATACAAATCTGTAATACGAGATAAAAATATAACACCGTCCGAGGAGTTCGGACGGTGTTTTTTGTGTGTAGGGTATCGTACCCATGGGCGGCGACAAAAAAATCCGCTACCATAAATGATAGCGGATTTGGGTGCAGGTGCAAGCACCTGCTGGAGCTGCTAACCGGGCTTGAACCGGTGACCTCGTCCTTACCAAGGACGTGCTCTACCTACTGAGCCATAGCAGCAAACCAATTACAGTAATATATTATACACTATCTCTGCCGCTTTGTCAAGCCCTTTTCACAACTTTTTTACTCTATTCCCTCATCATCATCGTCATCTGCCTGAACACTTGGGTCGTAATCATCGTATGTGTCCATAAAATTGTACTTCTTACCCTTGTATTCGTATTGTATCACAGTGCGCAGATTGACGTTATAAACGCTCTTGAAAATGTTGTTTTCAATGTTGGGATTGGTGGCACGGAACTTCGCTATAAGCTCTTTCATCTCCTGCCGCTTTGATACTTCACCCTTTTTCTCTAACCCCTCGTAGCTCTCAGTGAAACGGCAGGCACAGCGGATAAAATGCAGATCGTTCTGCTCCACCCAGCGGATAATGTCCGCCTCTTTCACCATGTACAGGGGTCTGATAAGCTCCATGCCTGCGTAGTTCCTCGAGTGTAGCTTAGGCATCATAGTCTGAATCTGTCCTCCATATACCATGCTCATGAGTATGGTTTCTATAACATCATCAAAATGATGTCCCAAAGCTATCTTGTTGCACCCAAGATCCTGCGCAAATTTGTAAAGCCAGCCACGTCTCATTCTTGCACAAAGATAGCATGGGTTGCGTTTTGTATTGTATGCAATGTCAAAGACCTTTGTTTCAAACATTTTTATGGGTATTCCCATAAGCGCCGCATTGTCGATTATTCTCTGTCTGTTGGCATCGCTGTAGCCTGGGTTCATTACAATAAATTCTAGCCCTATGTCCATGCCCTGATATTTCTGCAAATGCTGCATACACTTAGCAAGAAGCATTGAGTCCTTGCCGCCTGATATGCACACCGCTATTTTGTCCCCGGGCTTTATCATATCGTAACGCTCATATCCCATAACGAACTTGTTCCATATATCTCTGCGAAAATCCGTCACAATGCTCCGCTCTATCTTCTGCTGTGGCGTCAATATTCTTGACATCTCAAACTCTCCTTAAAATCATATACTTAAATTCTACTATTTTTATGGGATTTTGTCAACCTTTTACGCCAGTTGACTTTAGGGCATGATACTGCTATAATGTAGTAAAATGATAATATATTCAGGAGGATATCATGAGCGAAAATATAGAGCGTGAGATAAAAATTTCTCTCACACAGGAGCAGTACAAGACCGCTGAAAAGCTTTTTCAGTGGAACAAAATAATCGAGCAGACCAATTTTTATTATATCCCACAAAGAGATTCAGGCATGACAAGTATCAGGGTAAGACAAATAGGGGATAAGTATTTTTTACAGCTTAAAGCACCTATCTCCGAAAACGGTGCACTTCATGTGAAAAAAGAGTTTGAGCGTGAGCTTGACAGCCTGCCTGAAACGCTCACCGCGCAGGAGCTTTCACAGCTTGTGGGGAGAGATTTCCCTGCCTCTGACCTTGCAGGCTCTTTGCATACTCAGCGCAAGCTCTGCACCGATTTCGACCATGTTGAGATATGCCTTGACAAAAGCGAATATCTCGGCTTGACAGACTATGAGTTGGAACTTGAATATACAGCAGACTATCCCGAAAAGCCTTTGGAGATACTGAAAAATGCAGGTATCACACAGGGAGAAGCGGTAATAGGCAAGTATGCAAGATTTATGGAAAGAGCCAAAAAGCTTGGTAAGTGCTGATTTTCGCCTATCTGCGGTCATTTTCTATGAAAAAGCACCCACAGCCTGCAAAGGTTTGGGCAATAATGATAATTGACAGTGACGTTATAATATGTTATTATATTAAAGTGTTAAAACGTATGAAATGGTATTTTGACGATACCCGAAAGGAAGTTAATAATGAAAAGATCTATTTTTAAGACTATCGCATCACTTTCCGCTGCTGCCATGATGCTTTTGGCTGTAGGCTGCGGAAGCACATCTGATTCTTCATCAGCAGCAGACACAAACAGCACAGCCGCTGCAACAGGCGAGGATAACTCACTTCAGAAAGTTCTTGATTCAGGCAAGCTTGTGCTTGGTCTTGACCCAACATTCAAGCCAATGGGCTACACAGACGAGAACGACAACATCGTAGGCTTTGATATCGACGTTGCAAAGGAAGTTTGCTCAAGACTTGGTGTAGAGCTTGAAACTTACTCTGTAAACTGGGATACAAAGGAGCAGGACCTTAATGCAGGCACAATAGATTGTATCTGGAACGGCCTTTCTGTCAGCGATGAGAGAAAGAAAGTAATGCTCATGAGCGAGCCTTACATGAAGAATGAAATGGTGTTCGTTGTAAACGGCTCAAGCGACGTTGCTTCACAGGCTGATCTTGCAGGCAAGAACATTGCCGTACAGAACGGCTCAACAGCACAGGAAACACTTCTTGCATCTGACGTTGTAGCAAATGGTGCGACAACAACAGAGCTTGCAACAAATGTTGAAGCCCTCCAGCAGTTGGAGCTTAACATGGTAGACGCAGCGTTCCTTGACTCAGTAGTTGCAAACTACGAGATATCCACATCAGGTAAGGATTACAAGGTGCTTCCTGACGGCCTTGACCCAGAGGAGTACGCTATCGGCTTCAGACTTGGTGATCAGGCACTTTGCGACAAGATTGAGGAGATCCTTCACGAAATGAAGCAGGACGGCAAGCTTGCTGAGATATCAACAACTTGGTTCGGAAGCGACATCACGACCATAGAATAATCACAAAAACATTCGATCGGACAGTCTTCGGGCTGTCCGATTTTTTGCTTTATGAAGTTTTTCTGCGTGTCATATCTTTAGAAAATAAAAAGTCTCGCAAACAACGTGTTTACGAGACTTTTTGGCGGAGAAGGAGGGATTCGAACCCTCGATGAGCTATTAACCCATACACGAGTTCCAGTCGTGCGCCATAAACCGGGCTAGGCGACTTCTCCAGTTTATCATTTTTTATATGTGTCACACTATCTAAGCGACTTTAATATTATACCATATGATCTTTTACTTGTCAAGACATTTTTGAAACTTTTTTGTTCTTTTCTTATTCAGAAGTACTGTGTAAAAAAGTTTTCTCTGCGATGTTTTATTAACAATATTCTGAAAAGTTTTCATTTTATTTTCTAAATGAACAAGTTACCGAAAATTTTCGCAATCTCGAAAACGATTAAGCAAATCATTTAGTTGATTTATAACAAATTTAATCAAATATATGTATTGGTAATATTGAAAAAAGCTTAATAATTTTACCACAAAAATAAAAAAGTCGTTAAAAAGTTTACGAAAATTCACAAAATGCCTTTGACAACTCGAGGCAAATGTGGTATAATGTTTAAATGACTGTAGGGTGCAGTGCGTCTAAATGCAACATTATAGAGAAGGTGAGACATTTTGGGAAGAAAACGCATTGGAGTGATATTGTCTGAGGCAGAAAGCTATTATCAGGAAAGATTGCTGAGAGGCGTAATGACAAAGGCTTTTCAGCTTGACTATGATGTGCTTATCTTCACAAGCTTTGTCAAAGAGTCATTCTTAAAAGCAGTGTCTGTTGGAGAAATGCAGATATATGACGTTATAAATTATGATAAGCTCGATGGCGTTATCGTTTTGGTTGATACATTAAAAATGCCTGGGCTTTTTGACAAAATATGCAGGGATATAGATGAGAAATGTCATGTTCCTGTGGTTTTTATAGATGGAAGCTATAAGGACTATGAAAGTATTTATACCCGTGACGAAATACCCTTTATGCAATTGACAGAACATCTTATCGAGGTCCATGGATGCAGGAAGATACTTTTTTTGAGCGGTCCGCTGGAGACTGCCACCACTCGTGAACGGCTTGCGGGATATAAGCGTGCCCTTGAAAAGCATGGCATAGAGTATGATCCGGACTTTGTCTGCTTTGACGGAGGCTTCTGGTATGATAAAGCGGCAGAGGTGGCAAATAATATCATCTATGGCAGACGTAAAAAGCCTGACGCTATCGTTTGCTGTGGAGATTATATGGCTATAGGCGTTGTACATGAATATCAGAAAAACGGTTTGAGCGTGCCTGAGGATATGATAGTTGCAGGTTATGACGCAATAGACGAGGCTATCCATTGCGTGCCAGCTATAACCTCTTGCTCACCGCCGATCTTTGAAACTGGCGTGAACGCAGTAATGACCATTGAGGCAAGGATCAAAGGCGTTGAACCGCAGGGCATTATAGAGGACGGCGGCAAGGTGGAGATAGGTGCTTCCTGCGGCTGTCATGAGGATTACAGCTATACAAAGCGTGATCTTTTATCATCTCAGAACAAGATGAATTATCATGACTTTTTGGACAGCAATATGACCGATATAATGGCTTGCTCTAAAGATCCCGATGATCTGATGGCCAGGATACAATATTTTCTCTATCTTATCATTGGTCAGAAGAGATATTATCTCTGCCTTAATGAGGATTGCCTTGGAGAGCATGAGATAGTCGGTGAGATCTCCACTGTTCCAAAGGAATATACAGAAAATATGGTGCTTTATATAAGAAATGTTGACGGCAAAAGCAGAACTCTTCATGATCCTTTTGAACTCAAAGAGATATTTCCTGATCTGGATGAAGAAAGAGAAAGCCCTTGTGCATTCTTTATCACTCCGGTACATTTTATAGATCGGTGCTATGGCTATGCTGTATTGTCTTACGGTGACGAAATAAAATCGATAGATATCACTTATCGTAATTGGACAAATCATGTAAGCAATGCTCTGGAATCAATGCGGATACGAAACTCCATAGCTAATCTTGCAGTCCGTGACGCTATGACAGGTGTTTATTCGAGAATAGGCATTGAGAAAAATATCCAGTTTGTTATTGACAGAATATCAAATCCGAAAAATAAGGCTTTTATCGCTGTCTGCGATCTGGACTGTCTTAAAAAGATAAATGATAATTTTGGCCATAACTGCGGTGATATTGCAATAAAAGCGATCGCAGACGCAGTTTTGGCATCGACAAAAAATCATGAGATATGCGCAAGGATAGGCGGCGATGAGTTTGTGGTGATAGGCTGTAACGACTATAACGACAACTATCCTGAACGATTTTCTGCAAGGGTCAACGACCGGCTTAGGGTATATAACAAGTTTGCAGGTAACGAGTTTGAGGTCAGCGTTAGTATAGGCGGTATTTGTAAACATATAACAGATATCCACGAGCTTGAAGATATGTTTACACAGGCGGATAAGATAATGTACGCAAGTAAATTGGAAAGACATAAAAACAGGAAATAGCAATAGATAAAATATCAGTGTATTACAACGGACGGTCAGTGATCGTCCGTTTTTGCGTGTGAGAGACACATATCCACTTGACTTATAGGCTCAAATGTAGTATAATGTAAAAGTTAAGGCGGTTTTCTGCCTGTTAGTAAGACGATTTTTTCGGAAAGGAAATGGATAATAAAATGGCTAAAGCTAAAAAAATAACGGCTGCTCTTACTGCCGCATTGCTTTGTACTGCGAGCCTTACCGCTTGCTCGGACACAAGCTATGTGATGACAGCAGGTGACAGCAAGATAAACGCAGGAATCTACATTTATAATGAGCTTACAGAAATGTCATATCAAATGACGATGATGTATTATCAGAAAGGCATCAAAAAGGACTATTTCGATCAGAAGGTAGACGGAAAGGCATTTGACGAGTATCTTTCAGATTATGCTCTCACTGCAACTAAGGAGTATGCGGCTGTAGTTGACAAGTTCAACGAGCTTGGACTTACTCTTTCAGATGAGGATATAAAGTCCATTAATGACAGCATAAGCAGCACATGGGATTCTCAGGGCGAGTTTTACGAGTCAGAGGGTATCTCAAAGGAATCTGTAAAGCTTGCACTCAAAGGCTCTAAAATGAGGGAAGAGCTTTTTGATCACTACTATGCAGAGGGCGGCGAGGAAGCCGTTTCAGACGATGAAATGGTGAAGTATCTTGATGATAACTACCTGAGATATAAATCCATTTCCTTTGCAAAAACTAAAGCATCAACTGATTCTTCATCATCAGCCACCGATTCTTCTACAGACTCAGCAGACGCTGCAAATGAGGAAGCCAAGGCAAAAAGAGATGAGTTCCTTGAAAAGGCTCAGGGAGTTTCGTTTGACGATTTCGACAGCATTATAGACGAGTACAACGACTATGTTGCTTCAAAGAAAGCCTCAGATTCAAGCTCCGCTACTGACAGCGATTCATCAGCCTCAGACAGTTCAACAGCGTCAGATGACACTTCTTCTGTAGCAGAGAGTGACACAAGCTCCATAGCAAGCGATGACACATCTTCAGTTTCTGACAGCACAGCAGATTCAAGCACAGCAGCGTCGGACACAGATTCTTCCACAGACAGTTCTTCTTCTGCACCTGACCCGTATGCAAATGAAAAGATGATGAATTACGGCACAATGGACGATTCACAGAAAGACACAACAAACGGCAAGATACTCAAAGAAGTAAGCGGTATGAGCACAGACGTTGCAACAGCTTATGAGGACGATAACGCATATTACATTCTTATCAAGGGCGATGTTAAGGGCAGAGATACAGAATATGCCAAGGACAATCATGAAGATCTTCTGAAAGAAATGAAGAGCGATGAATTTCAGAAGAAATTAACAAGCTGGGTAGAAAAGCTTGACATCAAGGTGAACAACAAGGCCATAAAGCGTTACACGCCGAAAGTGGTATACGATAAGCAGACAGAGTATTACAGCAAGAACAATAATTCATAGCAGATAAAATTACCGCCGCAACCGAGTTTGGCTGCGGCGGTTTTGTTATGTTGACAGATCCTTCGGTTTTCTCCTTATGTGAACACATTCACATTTTATCAACAGAAGCCCCTTTTGTGCATTATTTTTTTGCGAGCACAATGCCCAACATATTATGGCTTTATAAAACAAAGAGCTGTGCTTCATTAAAGAAACGCAGCTCTTATGCTTATATTTTTATTATAAAGACGAAATGCACTGTGAATATGCTCCAATATTTAGTCAACAACACATTCCACAACAGCACAAGGCGGAATATTCAGCTTTAACACATTGTCCTTGATGACTGCCGCATGCTCGGTAATGCTCACTCTGTCGGGACAGTCGAAGTCGTTATAGCTGTGTGCCTCGTTTGTAAGTATCCTGCAAGAAACCGATGATGCTTTAAATCCGAAAATGCTGCATTCAACAGCAGCCTCTTCCGTAAGCGAACAGTTTGCAGCGGTAACGGTCATACTCTTTTCGTTCACCGATGCGGAAACCGAGATCATCGGAGCATTTTTACCTTCCGACATATTTTCGTTCTGCGTATAGCAGTAAACTGCCTCGTTGTTTTGGTGTGTTTTAAAAAGGTCGAAAACGTGATATGTAGGCGTTTTTATCATCTTATCGCCCTCTGTAAGAATGACCGATTGGAGAACATTCACCGCCTGCGCAAGGTTTGCCATTACAACACGGTCGCTATGTCTGTTAAAAACATTCAGCTCTATTGCAGCAACGATAGCATCACGCATTGTATTCTGCTGATATAAAAATCCCGGGTTCGTACCCTCTTCTACCTTATGCCAACAGCCCCACTCTCCTATTACAAGTCCTATTTTCTTTTCGGGATCATAGCGGTTCATTATCTCCGAATGTCTTGTGATAAGCTCATCGGAAAAGTTCGCTGCAGCGATAGTTTTATAATAAAGCTCATCGTCAAAATCGGTGGCAGACTCCATTTCGGGCCATACTGGCATCGTATAATAATGCAGGTCGATAGCATCAACATTATTGCTGTCAAGATTTTTCATCATGACTTCTGTCCAGTTATAGTCGGCAGAGCTTGAGCCGCAGGCTATTCTGTAAAGTCTGTTTCCCGAATAATTGCGGCAGAATGTCTGATACCTTTTATAAACGTCGGCGTAATATTCGGGACGCATATTTCCTCCGCAGCCCCAGTTTTCATTGCCGATACCGAGGTATTCGAGTTTCCACGGCTCGGCTCTGCCGTTCTTCTTTCTCTGCTCTGTAAGAGGTGATTCCGCATCTGAGGTCATATATTCTATCCATTCGGATAATTCACGAACACTGCCACTGCCAACATTGCCGTTTATATAAGGCTTGCAGCCAACAAGCTCACAGAAGCGCATAAATTCGTGCGTGCCAAAAGAATTATCCTCCGTAACTCCGCCCCAGTTCGTGTTCACGATCTTTCGGCGCAGAGATTTTTCGCCGATACCGTCCTGCCAGTGATATTCTTCTGCAAAGCAGCCACCGGGCCAGCGGAAAACGGGAGCTTTTATATTTCTGAGCGCCTCGATGATATCATTCCTTATTCCGTCTGTATTCGGAATAGGTGAATTTTCACCCACATATATACCATTGTAGATACATCTTCCGAGATGCTCGGAAAAATGTCCGTATATCTCGGGAGAGATATGTCCGAGCCTGTCGTCTGCATTTATTACCATTGATATTTTTTTCATGTTATACCTCCGCTACATACTGAATTATTATATTATTAGTTTAA
>OHNF01000124.1_pt1 | contig 56033 bp, 28 predicted proteins | sample 1569491 | NCBI WGS metagenome assembly OHNF01 (sample SAMEA3879557, study PRJEB24766) | human gut metagenome | biome: human-associated habitat; feature: feces | place: USA | collected 1985/1987 | reverse complement strand
ATTGTTTTACCTACCACCTCCCCCTACGGGTACTCCTCCTCCCGAGAGGAGGAGAATTAAGATACTGATGCTAATCGTCTATCGCTAGTTAAATTATTATTTAGCCTTCCAGTACTTTCTCAGCTTCTCAGCCTCTTTCTTAGTGATGTGGATTACTGCTCCATGTTTCGGTGAAGAGAAGTTAGTCGCCTTCATCACGCCCTCGTTGAAGTGGCCCAAATCTTTGAAGTTCACAAAGTCAGTGGTTTCACTGAAACCGAAATTATGAGGATTGATACCATAGATGTCATACATTACCACCCATTTGTCTTCGCCAATGCGCTTCCACATGTTAGGAGCTTCGCAGGCTTTTGGTTCCGGATCTACCCATTCCGGCAGATAAGCATATCCACGGTTAATATATTTCGATACAGCTTGTTTGATGCCCGGTGTTCCGTCGTGAGCTACGTAGAACATGTGATACTTATCACCTATTTTCGTGATATCAGCATCGATAGCTGATTTGGTAGCATCAGGATATTGGAACAATAAGCAGGGTTCTGTTTCCAGACCGTCGAAGTCTTCGTTTACATAAGCATAGTACAGCATATTCCGTGCATCACCCATGCGCATGGTGAAGTAGATCATTATTCTGCCTGCATGTTCATCGTAGACCAGTTCAGGTGCCCAGGCACAACCGATCTCATCATATCCGGGGAAAGTCTTGTCAATACGAACCACATGGTGTGTCCAATTCACAAGGTCTTTTGATTTCATCAGGACAAAACCACGGTTGTTGCCCCAGCCATATTTGGCTCCGTCACGCTCCCACTCGGTGTTGCGCAGACCTTTCTGTTGGGCAAAGATATGCAGGTCGGTCATGGCAATGTAGAAAGTGCCGTCCGGTGCACGATAGATATGCGGGTCACGGATACCTTTCTGTTCGGCAATCGTATCACCCGCGATAATGGGCTGACCGTTATTCACATCCGTAAATGTATATCCGTCATCGCTGACTGCGAAATATAAACTATGTGTATCGTCTTTGAAATAGATAAACAGATAAGCTCCCATTTCCTTCTCATTCGTTTTCCAGTCCTGAACCAGTACGGCGCCACCTTGCGGTTGGAGGGTCAGTTGAAGTTTGCCGTCAGCTTTCAGCTTCAGAGTTTGCAACTGGGGTTGCAGTTCTTTATCATCATTATAGAATGAGAGAGTCTCTCCTGCCAGCATAGGTAATTCGAGTTTCAACTTCAGCACTTCTTTTGTACCGTTAACGGCAGCCACATACCATTGCTTACCGTGACGACGTGCAACGACTGCATATTTTCCGGGATAACCATCAATAAAACGTGTTTCATCCCACGTAGTAGGCACTTGTTTCATAAAGTCCAAGCAAACTTGCGGGGCATCTGTCAGATTGTTGGGTGCCAAAGCATAATTCTGAATAGGGTTCTGGAACAACACAGCCGTTGACAACTGGAATACATCCGTCGTGCGACGGGTAGTTCCACCATTGTTCCCCCGGTTCAAACGCTTGTTCAGGAAAGTACCGCCAAATTCCATACAGCCTACTGAATTACGGATAAAAGGATGCAGACAGGCATTGAAAGCCTCTTCGTCACAGTAGTGCTGGTTGAAAATCAGATTCTCGGAAGCCAGTACCGCTTCGCTACCTACATAGTTGGGATACATCCGCTCCCATCCGCGAGGTACTGTACAACCGTGGAAGATTACCATCAGACCATGATCGTCAGCATCACTCAGAATACCTTCGTACAAACGCATGGTTTCCTGTTTATCTCCACCGAAGAAATCGACTTTGATACCTTTCACACCCTGCTCCTGAAGCCATTTCATTTCACGCTTGCGGATAATCGGATCATCCATCTTATTGACGGGACCTTGCTCGATATCATTCCAGTAACCACTTGAACTGTACCACAAGAATACATCCACTCCCTTACCTTGTGCATAGTCGATGAGGGATTCCATACGCTTATGGCCGATTTTCGTATCCCACCAATTATCAATCAATACATATTCATAGCCCATTGCAGCAGCCAGATCAACATAACGCACTTGGTCATCATAATTGATACTGCCATCCTGCCAGAGTATCCAGCTCCAAGTTCCACGTCCCATCTGATAATCATGTTCCGTCTCATACAACGGTTCCACAACATCCCAGATAACAGTGGTTTCTACAATAGGTTTCAATGTTTCACCTACCGTAATCGTACGCCAAGGGGTAGAGCCCGGTAAAGCGAAGGCGGGGGCAACTGTTCCGTTACCATTATTCTCTTCAGCCATCGGGAAAGCTACCGTATACAGATTTCCTTCTGTTACATCGCTCAGGCGCGAACCGCAATAGCGGCTGTCTACTCCTGTCTCACTGACAAGCACCCAACCATTATCTCCTACGCGGAACAGGCAGGGGAAAGTATATCCGTGTCCGTATTGTGAACGGACATCCATCGGAGCATCTGCCTTATATTCTTCTTCATAACTCGGTTTTGTCCGCTTCCAGCCTATCATGGCGTCACTTTGCGGACACATGAAGGTAGTAGTCTGTTCAGGAAAACGGAAGCCGGTTGCTTCGCTGTTCACAACAAGGCTTCCCCGTTCGCCCTGGCGGGGCAACGTATAGCGGAAAGCAACGTCATTATTGCTCACACGGAAGATTACGTCCATCTTCTGCCCTTTTGCATTGGCAAAAGCACATACCAATTCATTGGCCTGATAGTGTATCTTGGAAGCTTTGATACGCGATTGCGTGTAAACGGTATCAATTTTCCTTTCTTTATGTCCGGTCAGTTTCATTGCTTTCGCGAAATCTCCCACATTGGTCTCCAGACCCAACGGAGATGATTCCAACATCTGTTTTCCGTTATAGGTGAGAGAATACGATGCTTCCTTCCCTTCCGGGCACGAAACTGTTAGTTGTAATTTACCGTCAGGTCCGCTGACGGTTACATTCTGTGCTGTCAGCGGCAAGGCTACCGCCATACATAAAAAAGCTAATCCCTTCAGTTTGTTTCTCATGATCAAATAATGTTTCTCTGGTATTTTAATAGTCATATAATTAAAGGGTTGGCACTACCGGCTTAATGGTTCCGTCCGCATTGAATTCCATGCGATCAATGCACACCTCGCGGTGTACGCCCGGACCATCTTTCAGGAAGTTCTTATTAATACGATGGTAAACGATATACCACTCATCCGTACCCGGAATTTGTAGCACTGCATTGTGTGCAGGACCGTAGATTTGTTTCTCCGGATTCTGAATCAGTACAATCGGATCTTTAGCGACCTCGATAGGTCCCAGCGGCGATTTAGATGTACCGTAAGCCACATGATAGTTGGGTGAACCGGTGTCATCTACCGACCACATAAAATAATAAAGTCCGTTACGGTAAAATACATAAGGGGCCTCGCGGAATGCATAATCCTGCAAGGTTCCTCCTTCGGGAGTCATCACCGTAAGTGTTTTCTTCTTGATGGAAATCATATCTTTATTCAGTTCGGCACCGGCCATGTAACCATTCCCCCAATACAGATAGGGTTTACCGGATACGGGATCGGTAAAGACATCCACGTCTATCTGCTGTCCATGTCCTACAGGAGAGTCTGTAATGATGGGCTGTCCCAGATCGGTAAACGGTCCGGTAGGTGAGTCGGCCATTGCTACACCGATTTGCTTTCCTCCGCCTTTGGCAGGATTACCGCTATAATAAAAGAAGTACTTGTATTCTCCCTTGATGAGTTTTTCTTCAATACACGGTGCCCAGGCATTTCCATTCGCCCAAGGTACCTGTTCGGATTTCAAATCCAGCATAACGCCTTCATAGTTCCAGTTCTTCAGGTCGGTTGAAGAGAAAACTGTGAAGTACCATCCGCCCCAGCCGGGTTGTCCGTCTGTTGTGGAATAGATATAATATTTCTTTGTCTTGTTTGAATATAAGATTTCAGGGTCGGCATGGAATCCGGGCAATACAGGATTGTTCGGTATTGCACCCAATTCGGCAGGCTTGCCCCATTTATCTGTGATGCGGATCAATTCATCACGCGTGATAGGAATAATCGTTCCATGGCGGGGATGGAAATTCATCTTCACTTCACTGTCTATCACTTTGAAGTTCTTCAGATCGGTAGTTTCCGTAAACTGATATTTGCCTTTCATGTATACATCATACATTAATATATACTTATCCTGATTTATCAGTTTAAATGTGCCGGCTCCTTCTACAGCCTCTTTTGTTTGCTGCTTGTAGTCCGGCTCTTCTTCCCATTTGCCGGAAGTCAGTGAACGGGTGGTTGCCACTTTAATACCGTTTCCATGTCCCTCTGTCTTATAGAACAGATGGAAAACACCGTCTTTATAGACAATATCCCCGTCGATACATGATTTCTTATTCTCCGGAATGAAGAGTGGCTTCGGTTCGCCAATCAGATCTGTAAAATCATCATTAGCATATGCATAATAGATGATATCGGCTCCACCGGCATACTGCATAGACCAGTACACCATATATTTTCCGGCTTCAGGATCAAAAACCGTCTGCGGTGCCCAAACACGTTTCAGCTTTTCCTGTCCTTTATAACGCTTCTGCATGTTGATGATGGAATGCGTCCAGTTTACAAGGTCATTGGACTTCAGCAGCACCATTGCACGGTTCGAATCCCAACCATTGTCAGATACCATATCTGTCACCACCATATAAAAGGTATGACCGTCCTGACTTCTCAGGATATGCGGGTCGCGCACACCACCGGTCGAACTGATTACTTTTGAATCAAGAACGGGCTTGCCGTCATTCAGTGCCCAATATGTATATCCGTCCATACTTACGGCATAACATACAGCTTCTTCACTGATGTGGTTACCTGTAAAGTAGGTAAACAAATAAGCCACATAATCTTTTTCAACGATAGGATGTTGTTGCTGAGAGAATGAAGGCAATGTTATTGCCAACATCAAGCTAATTGCAATTGCAAATTGTTTCATAGTATTCCTCATAAAATTCACATTAGTTATTGGGTGTCAAAAATACACATAAAATAAGAGATATACTACCACGAATCATGCAAAAAGGGAATAATTTTGTGTCATTTCATTAAAAAACAAAGATTTACCCAGGTTATTAAACCAAAATGGAGCTTGCCAATGCCGACAAACTCCATTTTGTATCTTCTGGAAAAAATAGAATAATCAATTCAGGAATCGTACCATTTCGCAAGCCGCCAGTAAGAAAGCCCCTACTCCAAAGTTAGCTGTTGAATTGGCATCTACCACTTGTCCCGGAATGGCCTTCTCACCGATAGGCTGCACATAGCCGATGCGTCCATCCGGCTGCAAAGCAACAGTCGTCAGATACTTCCAGGCTTTTTCTACTACAGGCTGATAAGTAGCCTTATCCAAAAAGCCATTATTCATACCCCACAGCAGACCATAGGTAAAGAAAGCAGTGCCACTGGTTTCCGGTCCGGGTGCATGTTCCGGATCAAGCAAACTCCGTGTCCAGTATCCTTCCGGCTGCTGACAGGCTGCCACAGCTTTTGCCATCGCGCGGTAACGGTCTATATATTCCTGACGGTATTTATCCGTTTCAGGCAAATCTTTCAGGACCTTAGCCAAAGCAGCTAAAACCCATCCATCTCCACGAGCCCAGAAATCTTTCTTACCATTCACACTTTTATGTTTAGGATAGATATATTTTCCGTCACGATAATAAAGCGCATCTTCCGGATCGTACATCAGACTGTCGGCAAATGCCCAGTACTCATGCAGTTTCTCCAGATAAAGCGGATTGCCGGTAATCTTATATAGTTTAGTCATCACAGGCATCACCATGTAAAGACCGTCAGCCCACCACCAATAATCATTCTTATCCGTACTCATCTGATATTCCATCACTTCGCGGGCACGAGCTATTTTTTGAGTATCCGGTTCTATATTGTATAAATCGGCATACGTCTGGAAACAAATCTGGTAATCACCAAAAAGCACATAATCGTCACTCTCGCCATAGCTGTATTTCCATTCAGCTTTATTATCCGACTTAGCACCTTTCCATTGATTATGTTCAGCCCAAGCCTTGGAGTAGTTCATGAAATCGGAGTCACCGGTCAGAAAGAACGCTTCCATGTTACCACTATGGTAAGCTGCATTGTCCCAGAAAGAGCGTCCGTGCTCAGGATTCTGAGTTTGCCAGTAGTTATTCACTTTATAAATAATATCCACAATCTCTTTGGCCTCATCCTTGGGGGATGCACAAGCGGACATTCCACTCCAGCAAAAAGCCCCAATCAGGATGTTTACTAAATACTTATTCATACTCTTGCTATTCTTTATCTATTTACTATACTAATTGTCTGAGCGTTTAATGTTCCATTCTGTTTCTCTCTATTGAAACAATATTTCCAACATGGCAGAACCAATGTTTCATCGTGCTGAAACGATTGTTTCTCCTTGGTGAAAATAGAGTTTCATCACGTTGAAAACAGAATCATCTTATGTAAGGCTTTCAATCGCCCTTAGGCTTTACAACTTCCAGCACATATACCGGTTGAGCGGCAAACTCTACCCTACGTTCTCCGTCACCTTGTTTGGTGTGCTGCACAAAGAGATGAAGACGACGCTTTTGCTTCCACAATTCCGTATCGTGAGACGGTTCCCAAGCATCTACCGGGAAGTTGGTCAGATCGGTAAACGTCCACTTACCTACTCCTACAGCCGCAGCATGCGCCAGCGATACCCGGCTTCCCCGTTCCTCATCACGGAAAATATAAAATATCTCGCCACCATCCACTACGATACGCGGGCGGGCAATAGGAATCATCTTTGTACCGCCCCCTTTCAGAGAAAAGGGAGTATGGCGGTTCGAAACCTGGCGATTGTGCCACATCTGTCCGTCATGCCACACAATACGGTATTGCGGTACTTCGCTGTCAGGATCACGCCAATACGTGGCAATGTACGGGTTACCGCTTGTATCGGCACTCATACTGGTCTGATTGATCAGTTCTGAGTTTTGCGGGATGCGGCAGGCATATTCCGCATTATTGTACCGGATAGGTAAATCGTATTTCTTGCCATTTGCTTTGTACCAGGTCACACCATTATCGTAAGAACGGGCATAACAAAGATCATGATTTGTCTCCACGTGCCACGTTTCGCGCCACACCCAAGATAGGTGAATCGTGCCTTGTTCATCCACATAGAGTTGCCAGTAGGCATTCCGTTGGTCTTCACCATCTATCAGTACATCTTGTACACGATTCCACTTCTTCTCCTTTACAGAATAATGATTCATCACCAGATTCCCCCGTCCGGAAGAGCCGGAGCGATAAACAAACAGCAAATCTCCCCCATTCAACGGATAGAACTCCGGATAAGTCACATTACCTTCATCCACATCGGTCATCGATTCCTTATCTCCAAGTTCCAGCGTATAAGGGGCGGTGCTACGGCAATAATTCAGTTTATGCCCATGGTGGTCGAATGAGAGATGCAGATACCCCTCGCCATCCAGCATCATGCTGATTATGTTATGGGCATCTTTCACATTTCCCTTGTATTGTGTCCGCTTCAGTGTCCATTGGTCAGAGTCCAACTTCCGTTTACCGAGCACCAGATAGCCGTCGCCGTCATAGTAACTGATATACTGTTCGTCTCCCTGCGTCACAAGCGAATTGTTTCTGAAGACAGTAGTGTTGACTGATGTCTGGCTATACCCGTTCCCCACTTCCACGAGCCGGGGCTGTTGTGCCCGAAGCGTGGTAAGTGTCGAGAGAATCAGAAAGAAAAAGAGAATGTATCTGTTCATGATAACTTATTTCTTAATAGGCGTGATCTTTCGGGAAATCTTCTCCGCCCCACGCTTTCTTTGATGTCCACGGTTGCGGGGCATCCGTCCAGAAAGGAGCATCGGCGGGTAATCCTAACGGCAGGAAGGCAAGTGAGGCCAAATACAGGCTGCCATTGTTGGTATACCAATCCGATATATTAGGTTGGGAACCGTTGAAACCTAATGTCAGATAGCCTTCCGCATTGAAGTTGCGATTATCACCGAACATACGCTGAATGACAGCGGTCATTGCCGCACGTACCTGTCCGGCAGGCAATTCTTTTGGTAACCAGCCACGCAATGACAGCAGGGCAAGCGGTTGCAGTACACCGGTACGGTAAGTAATCGAACGGCCAAATACCGGGAAAGTGCCTTCGGGAGAAACAAAACGTTCCAATATCATGCCGAAACGCTGCATACGCTTCAAGGCATTCGGAAAGTTTCCGCCTTTCACATTCCAGATATTCTGCTTTCCGCCATTTGTCATCACTTCAAGGCATTCCACATACATGGGATGAATCACAAAACTATTGTAATAATCGAAGGCGAAATCCTCTCCGTCACTGTACCAGCCATCTCCTACATACCATTCATCGACTTTGCGCAAAGCTGAAGTGATACGGTAATAATCCGTCTGGGCACCCGCCTTTTTCAAGAAGCACTCAACAGTTGAAGAGAATAATAACCAATTCGTATAGGGGGGATCCACCCGACGCAGTTGCTGGAATTCAGCAATATAACGCTGTTTTGTCAAATCATCCAATGGAACCCACAAAGCGTCATATCCACGCAAAAAGCTTTCAGCTATATAAGCGGCATCCACCAGGGGTTGTCCCTCTTTCCGCCACAACAGATAATCTTTGCTTTCCGGATCTACAGATTGGGCATAACTCTTCAATGCCCATTCACGCAATTGTTTGCGTTGTTTTCCTTCTGCCGTATCATCATCGGGCAGTGACAGCCACGGAGCCAGTCCGGCCATCAACCGTCCGAAGCATTCCATATAAGTCACCCGCTTATCACGACCGTCCCATGTAGGGCTCAACTCTACCAGCATATTTTCCTGCAACTTGCCTTCGCTCATATTGCTGAGTACAGGCGCTGCCATCTGGTACAGAATTCCCGCCCAGAGTTCACGATCAGACTTTACTTTTTCCGTTTTCTTTTTTGCCGAAACATTGAGGGGAACCAGCAACGCTACAATCAACAGTAGCCACAAATATTTCCACGTTTTCATGATATTCAATTATAAGTTGTTTTTCATCGTTGCAAATATATTCGTTTTCAGATAAACCGAACTGCTAAAATTATTTCAAAAAGGGTACATAATCGACCATTCTATAGGAAAATGGCCGATTTTCACTCCACACTCACCACTTATCCACCCACTCTATAAATGGAATTCCTTTCCCATTAAAACGAACAGGCAGCCAAATATACCTCGAATCCGACAAGTTTTTCGGACGCCACGCATCTGCCATAAACATGTATCCACCATCCTTTTGCGGCAGTATGTAGGTACTTTGTCCTCCAAAAGTAATTTCCGCATCTTTACCTACACAAGGATTGGATAATTGCAACCATTCCCCCAGAATTGAAGAAGCAGTCATCAAACGGGCTTCATTCGGTTCCCATCCTGTACATCCCGAAGCTATCATCCAATAAGTTCCATCCTTCTTAAATATAGCCGGCGCTTCATTATGTCCTCCGGGAAATATACGAATGTACTTTCCGGTATGGCTCAGATAATCATCAGACAATTCTGCGATATGGAGTGTCAGGTTCTCTTCCGAGGAATAAATATGGTAGGCTGTGCCGTCATCATCCACAAACAAAGTCATATCACGGGACATCTGTCCGTCACCTTCCAGGTCACGTTTCACAAACATTCCCTTATTGACAGCCTCACGCCACTCCGGAGTCCACCATTCATAATCTTTCGGATTCCAGGTAAGCTTCTGCTCCTCCCGTGTCATATTTAGCGGATAGACACCGGGATTCACGCGCCCTGAACGGATAAACCGATAAGGTCCCGCCGGGGTGTCGCTTACTGCAACTCCGGCACGGGAAGGACCATATCCTCTTCCTTTAAGTTCCAAATGGAACCACATTACGTATTTTCCTGTTTTCTGATTATAAATAACTTTAGGACGCTCTATGATACATCCTTTCTCTATATCACTTCCTGTTTCGTCAGATACAGCCAAAGCTACACCTTCGTACTTCCAATTACGCAAATCGGTTGATGAATAACATGTCACTCCCACCTGTGTTGTAAAACCGGAAGAAGGCCGGTGCTCTCCAAACCAGTAGTATTTTCCATTATTGAAGAGGATACCGCCGCCATGGGCGTTAATAACATTACCGCCTGTATCTTTCCAGACTTCACCGGAAACAATATCTTTGTTACCTATTGAATCGACCTGTCCCCAAAGAGCAGTCTGGAAAAACAAGCAAAGAAATAAATAAAGCCCTATTACTTTTATTTTCTTACTCATACTTCTTACCTTTAAAGAAAAGGCGAGGCTAACCTTTCACGAGGAAAGGTTGCCTCGCCTAACATAAGAACAAAACCTACCGAAAACTAAAAGTATCTCTTAATTTGTCTTATCTTCATCAGCTACAGCTTCCTCCCAGTTAGTAAACATTGGTACAGAAGCATCGTAGCCATCATAACCATAGTTCTGACGAAGTGTAGCACCGATATTAGCAATAATAGCAGAATTAGGTACAGGCCAGAAAAGGTTACGTTTATCAACTTGATAATTTAGTTCTTTACCAGAGAATATTGGCCCACGGTTAAAGATGCTGTAACGCGTACAACGCTTAAACCAATAGCTACCACCATTCAAATCTGTACCGGTCTGTTTATCCCAAGTAGCCAAATCGTAAGTTTCACCCCACTCATCAGGCTGACCGCTACGGGCCAAGCACCATGAGATACGAGTCAATTCAGGTTGACGCCATTCTTCCAGATAAAGTTCACGGGCACGTTCATCAGTAATGTCACCGATAGTAACCGTAGTAAACATCTTCTTAGCATTAGCACGACGACGAACAGCATTTACATCCTCAGCTGCACCGGTTGTGTTACCTTGATAGAATTTAGCTTCCGCACGAAGCAGATAAGTCTCTGCAAGACGGAATAAATAGAGATCGCCATTGGAACAGGAAGTACCTTTTGTAGCCCCGTTGAACTGATTGGCATTCATATTTTCCTCAGCCGCAGCATCCTTAATATAAACCTTATATAAAGGAGTAGGATACCAGCTGCGAATTGTATCGGAACAAAGCAATTGACCCTTTGTAATAATAGGTTTGCCTTTATCATCTACGCCCCAATCTTCCGGTGCATAGAGCGTCATATTCTGACCATAGAAGTCCGATGCCGGATTGTTGTACTTGAGGTCTTCCATTTCCACCCAATTACCTGCAGCACGGTTGTGACGCAAGTCTTGTGTATCCTCCTCACCGTCATAGCGCCAGATGGTCTTGTTGTAATGGTATGAAGTGCGGAAGCAACCGATACCACGTCCCAAAGCACGTACCCAATCCAACTCCTCGTCATACTTGCCATCGTTGCGTGAATAGTTGTATGTAGGCGAACTTAGATTGTGGGGGTCCCTGATAATACTATTGGACCAGTGTACACACATGGCACGCATTAGCGGATAATTTATCCAACTCTGACTATGAAAGTTCAGAATGGGCATAATGGTTTCTTTATTTTCAGCAATAGACACATTTTCGCCACGATGAAGATCCCATACCACATTGCGCTCTACGGGCCAAGTAGTATTATTACCTGTAACTGACGTACCAAACGGAGCATCCATCAACTTCAAGCCATGGTTATTGATCAAGTCGGTAGCCATATCTTCAGCTTTCTTATACTCACCCGTTACAAGATAACATTTGATAAGCAGTTGCATACAAGCTTCCTGATTCACCGTCCCCATATAAGATATATCTTTTTGGGCCGGCACGTTCTGAACTGCAAACTCCAGATCGTGTACCAACATCTGAAAGATAGCATCCTTACTTGTAGATTTATAGTTTTGCTTAGGCACCTCTATAATTTTCGTCACCAAAGGTATGTCACCGAACAGCAATGCCTGATGATAGTAACCGTAAGCGCGATGGAAGTAAGCACGTCCCTTATACTCGTTGCGTACCTTTTCATCCAGTCCTGCCACCTGGTCTACATACGAAAGCACGGTATTTGCAAATTTAATACTGGTCCAGCCACGGTCCCAAAAACGACTCATGGCATTCTCGTCACCACCGCCCTTCATACCGTCAGTCGGCGTAATCTTGTTGGCAAAGTCATCCATAACAAAATTCGCATCCGTCTTTGCATATAAGCCTATGTCAGTCATAAAGTAGAGCGAAGCTATTGGAAGTACGTTTCCGTTGCCATCCATCAACATTTCTTTCAGTCCCAAGTCGCACATGGCCATTGCCGAACGCAAACCAGACTCCGTAGTATATGTATTTCCCGGGTTATAGAATGATAAGGGGTCTTGTTCCAAGAAACTGTCCGAGCAACTTGCCAGCATGGCCACCGAAGCCAGTACCATACATCCCTTTGCTAATTTATTCATCTTTTTCATATTTGTCTTTCAGTTATTAGAGTGTTATATTCAAACCAAAGTTAAAGGTACGATTAGCCAGACCACCGGTTTCAGGGTCACCATATTCCCAGCCGGAAATAGTGCAAACATTCTTGATGCTTGCGGTCACACGAATCTTATCCATCATGTACTTCTTTGTCCACTTCTGAGGTAGGGTATAGCCAATGGTGATGTCATCCAGACGGACAAAGCTACGGTTGTACAACTTATTTACACCGGATGCCAACCCCGTATTAGGACCAGCCGCATTCAGACGGCAGTAATCATTAGTCGGGTTTTCGGGCGTCCAGTATTTCTTCTCAGGCATATTGAAAGCATTTGTCACCTGAGAACCACCGTTGTCTTGATTCAGCCAGTAACCCTCCGTGCTCTTATGTCCCATATAAGAATAGAGCGAGAAAGAGAAAGTGAAGTCCTTCCAAAATGTGAAATCATTACGCAGATTCCAATAAATAGGAGGAGTCGTAGTGCCCAGGTAATCCTTATCCTTATCGTTGTAAACCGGCACACGCGTACCATCTTCCAGAATCTTGTCATCTTCCGTATAACGGTTCACCACCTTCGGATCACCCGGTTTCTGGCCTACCAAAGCAGCCGCAGCAATATCTTCGGGAGTGTTCTGCCAAACACCGTTAGTTTCGTAATACCAGATGGCTCCAATAGGCTGTCCGATGAACCAACCTTTACCATTATCAGCAGAGGGGTCGTCACGTTCCACTCCATTCTCATCATAGTCATAATAGATATGGTTGATACGGTTCTTATTAATGGAGAAGCCGGCTGAAGTATTCCATGTAAAGTCTTTCGTCTCGATATTGGTAGAGTTCAAGGCAATTTCAAAACCTTGGTTCTGCACTTCACCCAAGTTAGCAGTTATGCTGCTGAAACCGGAGAAGTTCGGCAGACGCTGATTCATAATCATGTCGGTAGTCTTCTTGAAGTAGTAATCCATCGTACCAGTCAGACGACCATCCAGTACAGAGAAATCCATTCCGACATTCCAAGACGTCGTCTTTTCCCATTGCAGGTTAGGAGCAGCCAAACGGTCCATATACAAAGGATTAACCACAGTTGCAGTACCATTATTGACATACACCATACCGGTACCTCCCAGATTTAGATTAGCCAACGTTTTGTACACGTCACCGAAATCACGGTTACCGTTGGTACCCCACGACAAACGCAACTTAAACATATCCAACCACTTCTGCGTGCTTTTCATGAACTTCTCGTTCGAAACAGTCCAACCTAAACCTACCGAACCAAAGTTACCCCAAGGATTCTTGGCACCGAAACCTGCGTAACCATCGCGACGGAACGTTCCGGTAAACATATAGCGGTCATTGTAGCTATAGAACAAACGACCCAGATAAGAAGCGGCTGTATAGTGCGTATCGTTGGTAGCGAAAGAACTCTGCTCCTTATTAGCACCACCGGTATAGTGGAAACCCAGTGCATCACTCGGTGTAATGTTACGGGCATTGATTTTATCGTTCCAAGTGCGATGTTCTTCGGCTTCCTGTACCAAAGTCACTGTAAAATGATGCGTATCAGCGAAAGTACGATCCCAAGTAATAGTATTGTTTAAGTTCCAGTCAAAGTTCTTGGACCATTCACGGTTCACACCACGGTCAGCTGCAGAAGAATTGGGTAGGTCGGCCGACATAAAATAACGGTCATAGAACCACTGATAACGCGGAGCGATGTTAAACTGATAAGTGAAACCCAGAGGCAATGTAATCTTGGCATTGAAAATAGTGTTCAATACTGTATATCCTTTTTCCAAATCGTAGTATTGACGGTCGAAGTAGTAGTTGTAACCGCCGTTGGTGGGCAATCCACTCATAGGATATTGCTCATAGCCACCATTTTCGTCATACATAGAAGAGTACGGAGAGTTGCGCAACATATTAGCATCCCAATAGTTACTACCCAACGATACCTGCACATCACCGTCGGAACGATCTTGGAAATTCACATTTGCTCCTACTTCCAACCAATCGGTGATCTTGGCATTAATCTTCATGTTCGAACGGAAAGCATGGTATTCATTACCTTGCACAGCACCTTCATTATCTACGTAACCAACAGACAAATAGTAGTTAATTCTATCGGTAGCACCTGAAATACTGGCATTATAATCTTGATTGATACCAGTACGGAAAGTGGCATCGTACCAGTCAAAGGTGTTGCCGGCCAAGAAATTATTATATACCAACGGAGAAGTATCCATTGTCAAACGGCGTGCGAACAAGCTAAGTGCAGACTCACCGTCAGAAAGTCCTAAACCACTAAAACCGACAGTAGAAGCCCAAGCATTTTGTTCAGCCTCCGACATGTTTGCCGGATTATCGTAATACCCTTGCGGATAGGCAATTTCATATATTGCATTGCCTTTTTCGTCTTTTCTACCTGTATCAGCCTTTGCATTGTAGTAACCATAAAGTCCATTCTCACCTTGTGCATACGTATTCGCCATCTTATACCAGTCCTGACGATAACGCAGGTAACCGCTGGCATTGTAATAGTCACGATAAGCTGACTTTCTATTGACAGCCAAGTTAGCACTTACGTTGATGACCGGCTTGCCTTGTTTACCTTTCTTTGTAGTAATGATAATAACACCGGCAGCAGCTTTGGCACCATAAATAGCAGCAGAAGAAGCATCTTTCAATACGTCAATCTGACCGATATCATCCGGATTGATTTCTGAGAGTTCACCATAGAAAGCCATACCATCCAGTACAATCATCGGTTTGGCATCCGTGCCCAATGAGTTCTTACCACGCAATGAAATAGATGCATCGCTACCTTTTGCAGAAGCATCGTAACCAATCTGCAAACCAGGAGTACCACGTAACACATCTTGTACAGATGCAGGATTCGAGTCAGCTATTTTACTGGGATTGATCTGTACAACCGATCCTGTAAGGTCTTTCTTACGCATCGTACCGTAACCAACTACCACTACCTCATCCAGCATCTCAGTGTCCTCTTGCAACGTCACTTTCACTGTTCTCTGTCCCTTCAAAGGAATTTCTACTGTTTTGTACCCCACAAAACTTATTATCAGCGTAGCATTCTGCTTTACTTTCAAAGAGAAATTACCATCAATATCGGTAATACATCCATTGGAAGGTACGCCTTTTTCGACCACACTGGCACCAATTACAGGCCCCATTGCATCCTCCACTGTACCAGTTACCGCAACATTAGGATTTTGAGCGCTCAGATACGAAACGTTCATCATAAGAGACATACAGATTATTAAGGTAGAAAGCACCTTACTCAATCCTGTCCTTGAGGAAATCTTTAGTTTTTCCATCGTATGAATTTTAAGATTAAAAAATAACTTAACACACTACGTAATAACAGAGCCGCATGCTTAGCTCTGGAATCACATTGCAAATCTATGAACATTCAGGGTACAAAGGTTCTATGAATATCCCAAACATGTTTAGTTTTAGTGCATGAAACAAAATCCTGCATAAGTTGAAACATTCTTCAACATTATGCAGGATGCAAAAAAGATAAACATTCTGTTTTTTTATTCTCCTTCGATTATTCCTCCCGAAGTAAAACGTTCCATGTACTCGGAAGGCTGCATACCTATCTCTTTTTTAAAGATACTGCTAAAATAGCGTGGGTCATTATACCCTACCGCATACGCCAATTCCGAGATACGCACATGCTTTTTCTCTTCCATAATGCGGCAAGCCGCTTTCATGCGAATGTTACGGATAAATGAAACATAGGTCAGCCCGGTGAGAGACTTCAATTTGCGGAAGAAGGTAGACTTAGTAGTACCCATCTCTTCCAAAAATTGAGTTTGGTCAAATTCCGGATCGTCCAAATGACGATTAACACAATCGATGGCACGTTGCAGGAAGTCTTCGTCCATACTGGTATAGTTCAGTTCCTTCGCCTCAAACACCAGCTGCTTTTTAAAGTCTTTCATGACCCGTTCACGTGCCTTCAGCAAGTTGCCGATACGTGCATGAAGTACACTCAGGTTGAATGGCTTTGTTATGAATGCATCCGCACCTGATTCATAGGCCTCCACACGGTCTTCTTCCTGCTTCTTAGCAGTCAGCAGAATCAAAGGAATGTGTGAAGTATCAAAATTCCCTTTAATACATCTGCAAAACTCAATGCCGTCCATCACCGGCATCATTACATCAGATACAATCAGATCAATGTCTTTCTCTTCTACCACTCCGAACGCTTCCCTACCGTTAGTTGCAGTGTAAATAGTATATTCACCACCCAAAAGTTTCACCATCAATTCCAATAGATCTTCATTATCTTCAACTATCAATAATGTGTAATTCTTTTCGGCCGCATTCCGTTCACACGGAACAATGTTATCCTCCAATATCTGAGCATTCTCAAGCCCCCCACCTTTCTGCACGGCATCTATTCCGTCCGAAGGAAACATAGTTACGGCGTCATCTATCTCTTCTTCCAAATAAGCAGACCGGTGAACCGGAAACTCTATTAAAAAAACAGCTCCTTTACCCTCTTCACTCTCCACAGATATAGAGCCATGATGCAGAACAACTAAATCGCGCACCAGCGACAAACCAATACCTGTACCGATGGTATTAAACTTCCGGTAATCTCCCTCATAAAAGCGTTTAAACAGATTCTTTTGCGACTCTTTCGAAATGCCGGGACCGTTATCTTTCACTATGATGCAAGCAATTCCCTTCACTTCATCACAGCTGAGTTCAATTTCCACCTTGCCACCGGGCCTATTATATTTGGAGGCATTGGAAAGCAAATTATACAGTATCTTATCCAGTTTATCCGGGTCAAAGAAAGCCAAACATTTATCCGCACTGCTCTGAATTGTGAAATGAATATCTTTCTTCTTCATCAACGGACGGAAACCATCCAGACTTCGGCGCACAAACAATGCCAGATCTCCTTGCAATACTTTCAGTTTCAGATTACCCGTCTCCGCTTTGCGGAACTCCAATATCTGTTGCAACAAACGTATCAACCGATTGATGTTATGCGTCATTACATCATATTGCTCTTTATAAGCGGGCGCTGTCCGTTTCAGTTCATCCACAGAAGCCGAAATGATGGTTAGCGGAGTCAATAGTTCATGTGTGATATTTGTAAAGAATTGCAGCTTGGCATGATTTATCTCTTCTGACTTTGCCTGCTCCATCTCACGCAGATGCAATGCATTACGCAATCGAATACGGTTACGAATAATCCGGTAAATATACCAGGCGATACTGACAAGTAGTATTATATATAAGGTATAAGCCCACCAGGTTTTCCAAGGTGGTGGCAGAATTACGATTTTTACGGTTTGTATATGCTCGTCCCAAATACCATTTGAATTGGAAGACTTTACATAAAATGTATAAGTGCCGGATTTCAGGTTATTGTAATACGCAAAACGTTTGGATGCATCCGTGTATTGCCAGCCTGCATCAAAACCATCCAACCTGTAAGCATACTGATTCCGCTCCGGATTGGCATACTCCAGTGCAGAGAACTCCATACTAAAGTTATTGCGCTTATAGTTCAGGACTATTTCATCTGTGAACCTTGGTGAGAGACTTGATATCTCGGAACGTTCTTTGTCAGAGAGAGCCGTCCAGGATTGGTTGAACACTTTGATATCAGTAATTACAACAGGAGAAGAAAATACCTGTTCATCTTGCTTGTCAGGATAGAAGCTATTATAGCCCCGATGCCCTCCAAAGAACATCTCTCCATCAGAAGCGACAAATGATGCTCCCCGATTGAAAATATTATCTTGCAAACCATCAGAGGTAGTATAGAGGCGGTAAGTCACATTCTGCAAATCCCGTGGCACAGTGAGGCGCAACAGACCGGCATTGGTTCCCAACCAAAGATCGCCTTTCTTATCACTCTGAATGTTGGTGACTGCATCTCCCGGCAAATTCCACAATTTATGTACTGGCAGGAATACATCTTCCGCCGCATCATAAAGGCTTAATCCACTTCCGCCGGTTCCTACCCAAATACGCCCTTCAAGGTCCTTATAAATGCAGTTTGCATAATCACTGTTCAGCTTTCCATTGGAAACCGAATAACCGGAAAGAGTATATCCGCTTAAAAAATTACCGCTGCCCTGAATGCGAACGACTCCATGCGTATTGGAAGCCAGCCATATCTCACCGTCGCATCCTTCAGCAAGTTGCATTACAACCATATCCTGCACATCCACACCTTCAACTTTCAATGAATCGAAACGTACCGGAGTTCCATCTGCCGCACGCATAGAAACTCCGTTTCTGGTGGCAAACCATAGGTTCTGCTTGGAGTCTTCACAGATATAATAGATACAGGAATTACATATCCATGGAGCATTCGAAGCATTATGCGCTTTCACACGCTTGCCTACAGTGCCCGATTTATCTATTTCATAAGCTCCTCCATTATACACTCCAATCCAGATATGCCCGGTAGAAGGAGATTGCATAATGGACATCACTGTAGAAATTCCCCTGTATGAACTGAAGCCGGGCATCTGACCATGATGAGTAAATTTCCCGGTCCTGCGATCTTCCACACCAAAGCCGTAAGTACTGATTCCTATCCAAAGTTGTCCTTCGTCATCCAGCATGATACTACGGACAGAATTAGTCTTAAGCATCCGCTTCGCTTCAGACAAACGATCGAGACTGAATTTTGCCTTACGGGTATTCGCCATATTAACACCGCCACCAATCATGCCTACCCACATAATACCTTGCCTGTCGCACAGCAAAGAGGCTACCTCGCTGCTGGTTATAGAATGTTCGGAATCACCGGGATAGCAGTTATCAAAATCCCAATGCGACGTCTCCATATCCCGCAATGAGAGTATACTTAGACCACTACGAGTCCCCACCCATAAAGAATTCGTATTGAGATCCTCGGAAATAGCATAAATCAGATTATCGGAAATTGTACCCGACCTATTTTCATCATGGGTGAATGTTGTCCAAGTGGTTTTCTCCGGATTATAAGCATCATGCAGCAAATGTAATCCTGCTCCCCAGGTTCCTACCCATATATTTTTATGGCTATCTTGAAAGACAACATGAGCTGAGTTACCGGAGTTCATTTGCGGGTACTTCCAGTATTTACCGGTTCTCTTTTCATAGCGGAACAATCCCTGACTCCATGTACCAATCCATATATCCCCCCGATCATCTTCAAACAAAGACTTTACAGTTGTTTTTGGGAAAACGCCATCGGTATTATCCTGATTAAAAGCTAAAAAACGATTGCTATCTTCCAGATATTCAAGCAATCCCCCTTCTGTAGCAAATAAAATGCGATTGTCACTTGTCACCAATATTTGAGATATGCCAATACCATTTATTTCCGAGTCATCTATTTTCCGAATCTGTCCTGTTTGCTTATCCAGCACATTCAGTCCGCTGTAAGTACCAATCCATAGCCGATGTTGCGCATCCTCTGCCACACAATAAATATTGTTATTCGTTAATAAATCCGGGCAATACAGATTGGATTTATAGGTAGTAATGGAATAGCCATCATACTGAAAAAGTCCGTTGCGGGTAGATATCCAAATATAACCATCCCGGTCCTGATATACCGACTGCACGTCTTTACTTGGTAAGCTATTCAGAACAGATGAAGATTTAAATACCAAAGAATTAGGCCCGGGCGCTACCATAGCTTGACATACTATAGGAAACAATACCCCCAAGATAAAGAAGAAACTCCTGATCTTTTCTTTCATAGTTGTTAGTTAGCAAATATTATTAATCAACCCCGGCAAATATACATAAAAAGTTCTAAAACTATCTTATTTGTTCGATAGGATTATTTTCAGGAGTGCTACACTATCACACCAACCAATCACTGATTCAGACTGTGGCATGTATGTAAATGAATATAGATGAGGAATTAACAAAATGACAAATTGATAATCCTACCCTGTCACATTCTTTTCTTTCCGTACCGACCACGGCATCATACGGAAAAACGCAAGGATTCTTTATCAGGTAAATTCAAAAGAATACGGACAGAAAGAAATACCAGACAATTAGACAATGATAAGTTCGAAGTTAAAACACTATAGAAGACATTATTGACAATATCTAAAAAAATGCTTCTTTCAGTCCATTTCCTATTTCCACCGAAATAGAGAAAATATTGCCTGTAAAAGGCAAGGCTACACCCTTTATGCCGGATGGTATCGCCCTTCAGCCAACAAGGCTACACCCTTTTGGACCTATGGTGTAGCCCTTCGGAAAAAAGAATAAGTCTTTTGGGAAATTACATGGTATGTTTTAGAGTAAAAGACCGTTTGTTGGAAGGTAAAAGACCGTCTGTTTTTCCTAAACAGACGGTCTGAATTGAGGGAAAAGACAAGTAGAATCTTCCAGAAGGCTCTATTCCACGGAAAGACTCGTTGTTAATAACAGACAAACACACACATTACGTCATTGAAATCAACTATTCAGCATCATAGTGACAACTCAATAAACTTAAGTTCATTCGTCTTAAACTATTTCTGATATACCCGTACGTAATCTATTTCATAACGCATGGGAATACCTTTATCATCAATTTCGCCACCGTTTATGCCACCAAGAGCCAAGTTCAGCAAAAGATATTGTGGCATGCGGAAGGGGTTCGTTCCTTTTCCGATGGTACCGTTAACAGTTTCGCTCAAAGGAATTTCATTCAGCAATTCATCATCCAGATAGATTTTAATGGCCGTTTCATCCCAATCCATACGCCAGATGTGAAACTTATCCGCCCACGCCGGATCTTTATCTGTAAAATGAGTAAAAGGAATCGCTTTACTATTCCATTTGGCATTCCACTGCCAGTCAGTTCCCCAGGCAGCATTTGCCAAAATATGCGGTTCACCTTTGATACGATAGTATTCCATTATGTCAATTTCACCACACGAAGGCCATTCCATACCGCTGCCCAAAGCCCAAATAGCCGGCCATGCCCCTCCGCTCACGGGAATCTTGGCACGAACCTCGAATCTGCCATACAGGAACTCTTTCTTGCCGGCCGTAGTGATGCATGAGGAAGTATACTCAATAAACTCCCGCTTCTTCCGCCAGTCATTACTTCCGGCCTCATACCAGGGATTTTTACGTCCTTTTTCTTTCCGTGCTTCTATAATCAGCTTTCCATCTTTGCAGTAAGCGTTGCCTTTCTGATACCACTGGGCTTCCTCATTGCGCGCAAAGCCATTATCATAACTCCAAACAGTCGTATCCGGAAGACCGTCTGTATTAAATTCATCACTCCATACCTGTTTCCACTCCGATTGAGCGGACAGATTTACCTCGTCCGTCCACTCAATAAACGGAACACCCTGTTCATCAAACTGTATAGGCAACCAAATATGCCCGGAATACATCAGACTCTTCGGTTTCCATACATCAGCCATAAATATAAAGCGATTCTCCGGCAACTCCAATACGAACGTACTTTGTCCACCAAAGGTTTTCTCACTGTTCTGTCCGCGACATGGATTAGGATGTTGCTTCCACGGCCCCCAAATTGAAGACGCTGAAAACATACGGGCTTCATTAGGATCCCAACCGGTACATCCGGAAGTAATCATCCAATACATATTATCTTTCTTGAATAGGGCCGGTGCTTCGTTATGTCCACCGGGAAAGATACGGATATAGCGCCCTGAATGCTGCGAATAATCATCTGTCAGTTCTGCAATATGCAGAGTCAGATTCTCTTCTGAAGAATAAATGTGATAAGCTTTACCATCGTCATCCACAAATAAAGTCATATCACGAGACATTTGTCCGCCTTCTAAATCGCGTTTCACAAACAGTCCCTGGTTAACGGCCTTGTACCACTCCGGAGTCCACCACTTTTTATATTTCTTCATGTTCCATGTCAGCTTCCGGTCTGCCTCAGACATATTCTCCGGATAGATTCCGGGGTTCACCCGCCCGGAACGGACAAAGCGGTAAGGTCCCTCCGGTTTGTCACTGACGGCCACAGCCGCGCGGGCAGGTCCATAACCTTGACCTTTCAGCTCCAGATGGAACCACATTACAAACTTCCCGGTCTTCTTATTGTATATCACTTTGGGGCGTTCCATGATGCAACCACGTTCAATATCACTGCCGGGTTCTTCGGATACGGCAAGCGCTACGCCCTTGTGAGTCCAGTTCTGTAAATCGGAAGATGCGTAGCAGTTCACTCCCACTTCAGTAGTGAAGCCGTTTTCAGGGCGATGTTCGCCAAACCAGTAATATAATCCGTTATGAAATAAAACGCCGCCACCATGGGCGTTGATATATTCATTATTAACATCTTTCCACCGTTCTTTAGTCTGCGATAATAGAGGAAGACAAATAATTGTCAATAATAAGAATCCTCCCAAATATTTTTTATATTTCATATACTATTACCTATTTTACAAATATTCCGTACTGCCCCAATGTTCTGTCAGGTTCATAGGGACAATACGGAATACAAAATTAAAGATTTTATTTATTTTTTCTGATAAACTCGTACATAGTCTACACGATATGGAACTAAGAACTAAACTATTATCTTACGAACAAACCTCATAATAGTTTTTAGATTCGTGTAGTCTCATTCTATTCCTGTATTAATCTACCTTCTCCCATCATATCTAATTTTAGGAAGATTATTCTCATCACCAATAAAACGTCCCATATCATCATATACATACACAGGCCAAGTACTTGGTCCAGTGACAATTTCCGGATGTTCAAAAGCATTTGGTAAATAGACCTCTACAAGAGCATAATTAATCTTCGAATCTATATCAACTAATACAGCATCAGTACCTTTTATGCTAACTTTTGCGGTGAACGTCGAGAAACCTATTGAAGTTCCTACTGGTAAATATTTGAATGTAAAAGTTCTACCCTCAATAATACCGGCATGATCTCCAGGGTATCTCAAATTAGTTCTATCAAATTGTATACGTACTACAGCTCTATTATCAGAAGGAATAGTTGACGGATAATATGTAACATCCTCACCGTAGAGATAAGAACGAACTGCAAAATATTGCGTTGTATCAATATCCGTACGAGTAGCGATATTATCTCGTGGATTCAATACTTGATTATCAATATCTACATTATCAGTACAAGCAATAAAAGCCATAATGCAGAGAAACACACTGAAGAAAAACATTCTCTTCTTTTTTCCCTTTTCCATATTCTATTCAAATTAAGTTATTATTACTACTTCTGATACACCCGTACATAATCTACGCAGTATTCAAGCGGGAAAGTTGCCTCTATAGGTCTTCCATTGCTACCACCGATAGCCAAGTTCAGCATCATAAGCTGACCAAAGCCTTCCAAATCATTGGAATAGGGGTTAATATAACCACCCTCTCCGGCACCATGATCACCTTTATTATAGGTTGTACTCAGGTCGGTTTCATTAAGAAGTACATCATCCAGATAGATGCGAATGTATTTTTCATCCCAATCCATCATCCAAACATGATATTTTTCCGCCCACTTCGCATCTTTGGACGTGAAATCAGTAATAGGATAATTTGCAGAATTCCATGAACCATCCCAACGTTTATTTCCACCCCAGCAAAGGTTAGCATGAATCTTGTTCTTATAGAATTCCAGAAAATCTATCTCACCACCCAGCGGCCACTCATACCAGTTACCGGTAGACCATATCGCAGGCCATCCACCTTGCTCAATAGGTATCTTAGCGCGTACAACCAGTTTTCCATATTTGAAAGCATACTTGTTTTGGGCTACCACGCAAGCGGAAGTATATTCTGCATATTCACGAGTCTGTTTCCAAGAGTTCCCCCCCGTTGCATTCGGATTGTAGTTCGGGTTCTTCACGCGTTCCCGCTTGGCCGTAAAAACCAATGCGTTCTTTTTCATTTCAGCATTCTCCTTTTTATACCACTGATCCTCTTCATTGCGCTGGAATCCTTCTTCAAATCGCCACATTTCAGCATTTGGAGCGCCGGTTCCATTAAATTCATCATGCCAAACCAGTTTATATCCGCCTTCCAATTCATGGTCATCAGGTACACCTTCTCCGTCAGCGAAATACTCTTCACCAGGATCTACATAAGTCACATTAAAGAAAAACATCATCGTATTTGTCTTATCATTAATGCTATAAGAAGTAGAATTCTGAATTTGCACAGGCAACACAAAAGTCATATTCTTTTTCCGTTCATCCTGTACTAACGCGATCAGTTTAGTGGAGTAAACATTCAGCTCTACTTCCTCTGACTTCTTACTGCCGGCACTCAGTTCCATTTTGCTGGCAGAGAGATTATAGTATTCTTCCGGCAACAGTTCTGCATCGGCATAAACTGCATAAACAGAAGATGTTCCAACCAAAGCAATGGCCTTCTTCAAAGAATCTGAAGCTATAACCAAGTCTACCGTAGCATCTTTCTCCGCTTTCCGATTCTGGTAAAGCGCCAGATTCAGGCGATAATTAAAATTCTTAACTTTCTGCACTTCACCTTCTTGCGGTTCTTTCAAAGCCGTAACTATATTACATTGAGCTCCATCCCATATTTCACTGGCTTGCTTGATGCCCAAATAGTTTAAGCTCAATTTTCCATTGTACCCAAAGTCATTATCTTCATCGCAAGCGGAGAAAGTGATTGAACAGGCAGCTACACAAAGAGCTACCCAGATTTTTATCTTATTTTTCATATTCTTATCCCAATTAAAATTAATCTAAAGGTACAGTTTCAGGATCATAGATTTCTACTTCCACATCATAAAATTTAAATTGAGCCAAATTGAAATACTTCGTATTACCCGAAGTAGCAATTACATTAAAACGGAAAGAAGTAAATGTCTTCCCTGGCATTATGAAATCAGAAGTATATTCAGTACTGTGTGCCGAAGGCAAACCTGAGAGTGTCGCCACTGTTTCAAAAGTTTTTCCATCACTGCTTATTTGTAATTCCACCACAGAAGGACGCCCTTCCGAAGTCCATGTATTATCCGTACGATTCTGGTAATAAATAGCGAAATCCTCATGCGCTTCCTTAAAATCAACCTGAATATAATGAGGCAATTCTATCTGAGGACTACTCCATCTCGTATGAAAGAAAGTATTGCCTTTACCGTCTATCAAATTCTTAATCGGCCCTTCAGAAGGTTCCTGCGCATTCGTGCTAAGCTGATCCGCCTCCAATTTCTTTTCCGTACGCGACTTTTCTGTTATAGTGGACGGTGCCGCTCCCGATTTGGCTTTTATTTCCGTAACCTCACTACCTTGATGGGCAGCATTGAAAGTCTGGAAAAAGAAAGAATAATCGCCAAAGCGAGCACGGGTATCTTCTATCAACATTTCAGTTGTATGTTTCGATACCAGTTTGCATATCTCCTTCTTCTGCAACGGATCGTTATATCTGATTTGCATATAGGCAAAGTCTTCCTGAGGAGCAGTCCACGTCAGCTTTATCTCCCCCGGCAGCGCTTCTGACTGAACAGTAGAAGCACTGATAGCTACAGGAGTTGGCGTAGAGCCCGCCGTTTCAAACGGCTCAATCTTGTCATCGCAACCAGTCATACCAACAAGTACAGAAACAGCAATTATATATTTCAAATTAAGTTTCATATTCTTAGAATTTATAAATTCAACATTCTATTTTATCTCCCAACCCGGATTCTGCGTCAGGTTTTTATTCTTCCGGATTTCAGAATCCGGTATCGGATAGAAATACATCCTGTCATCCCAAACCAATGACTTCGTTGTCTTCTTATATGAGAATAACTCATCGCCCAACTTCGTGATTTCCATTCTGGAGATAGAAGTAATTCCTCCCTCTTTCCAACGGCGAATATCCCAAAAGCGATGTCCTTCAAATGCCAATTCCACCATACGCTCGCGCTTGTAGCGTTTCCAAAACTCATCACTATCAATACCTTTTGGCAACACAGGCATATTAACATCCGAACGGGTACGTATCTTGTTCACCGCATCACGCGCCGTCAAGGAGAATTCATCGGTAACCGCTTCCGCCGAACCTAAATACTGAAAAAGAGCTTCTGCATAATTCAGATAAAATTCTCCCAAACGGAAAGTAATCCAACTATGGCGTTTGCCACCTGTACCGGAACCTGCACTGATATCAATGCTACCATCCAAGTATTTCCTCAAATAATATCCTGTCGGTGTGGCATACGAAATTGGTGCGCCGTTTCTTCCACCTATATAAGTTTCCAGCGGGTTAGGATTAGAATCGGGCCATTTGTCACCATTACAAGCAATAGTCATCTTGAAACGCGGATCTCTCCCTTCATAAGGATTTGCAGGATCAGGCTCTCCGCTATTTTTCATCTCATAAGCATCAACTAAAGTCTGTGTAGGACAGTTTCCAGAATTGGCATTTTCCATACCGATGGGGAAGTTATCATATTCCGGCGAACTAGTATCACCCACACGACGAGCAAAAATCACTTCAGCAGCCTGATAATTATTTGTCCCCCAGAGATCGGTATATTTTCCCAAACTTATGCCATTCTTCGAACAATAATCTATAACGTCCTGGCTGAACAACGCAGCTTGTCTCCACAACTCCTTATCTCCACTTTCATTGAAAAGCTTACTGGCGCGATAGAGTGCAGCACGTGCTTTTAAGGCCAAGGCAGTACCACGATTCACACGTCCGGTCTCTGGATTATTTCCACTTGCCGCATCTCCCTCAAGATTTTTATAAGAAACCGGAAGCTCAGCTGCCGCAATGTCACACTCGCTTATTATAAAATCAAATATCTCAGAAGCTGGTGTACGTCCGATAGAATTAGCCTCTGCTTCAGTCAGTACCTCCGTAGTAAACGGAACATCACCATAAGCACGAACCAAATTAAAATAGTAATAAGCACGTAGCAAACGAACCTCATACTGATAACGGTTGAAACGAGTCATTTGTGCTTGATAATCTTGCGTAAAACGCAAATCATAGAAGTCCAAATCTTTAGCTTCCTTCAGAAAATAATTCACAGCACGGATACCGGAATAGATTCCCCATTGAGATTTAGGATTCATTGCCGTCCAGTTGCCATTGGTATAATCCAACACAGAAGACCAAGTTATCGCCATTTCGGCCTCATCACAAGCAGAAGCCAATGAATTTATCCCTGGAAGATCGGAGTCAAGATAGGAATAGATATTATTCACAAATCCTGCCGTACGCCCAAAATCAGAAAAAACATGCGTATTGTCATAATTGGTATATTCATGGTAATCCATCTTATCGCTACATGCCGACAGAGAAACTGCACAAACAATACCGATATATATATTTCTAAATTTCATATTCATAACAGTTAATAAGTTCAAGATTCCAAAACATAACTTAAAGTCCTAACGACAGGCCAATATGTACTGAACGAGTTGCCGGCCACTTATCATTTCCCATTGCTTCAGGATCTGTCAGGTCAATACTGTCAAGGCTGAACAAGTCAACACCCCGCACATATACTTTGGCCTGTTTCATTTTGATTTTGCTTAACCAAGCAGCCGGGAGTTTGTAATAAACTTCGCAATTGCGCAATTTCAAGAACGAACGGTCAGCCAACCATACAGAACTTACATATTGTGTATTATTATCCACAACCTCAGTGCTTAAACGCGGAAAGCGGGCTGAAGGATTCTCGGGCGTCCAATGATTATTGTATACATAATTCGATATGGAAGTATTGTTAACCAACGGCATATATAAAGAAGAAGAAAGTTGCGCCGTATAATTACCTACTCCTTGAAAATATGCATTAAAGCCTAATCCTTTCCATTCCAATCCGACGTTAAATCCATAATAGATTTCCGGGCAATTATAGTTATACCCCATAGGAATCATATCATTCCCATTAATTACATTATCACCATTGATATCTTTATATTTAATATCACCAGGCTTCACCGGTCCAAATTGCTGTGGTGTGCTATTAGCTATATCAGTCTCATCAACAAAATATCCGATAGCTTGTAATCCCCAAACTTGCCCTACAGGTTTTCCGGTCTGATACAAATAATCATAAGCACGAGGTTCCTCAAGCATCTCTTTTATTTTACTACGGCTATATGAGAATGTCCCCCCTGCACTCAGCTGGAAATCACCAATTTTCTTGGTATAATCCAATCCAATCTCAATACCATGGCTATCAACTACACCGGCATTTAGATATGAACTCCCCACACCTAATATCGCTGAATTCTGTCCGGAAGCACTTACCCAAATATCCGAACGTCTTTCATAAAAACCATCTATCGTTAATGTAAGACCTTTCAGCATGGACATATCCAAACCAAGATTATACTTGTAGGCTTTTTCAGTAGTTCCATTTAAAGAAGGCAAACGTCCTTCTGACCATCCACCGTCACCATTAAAGTTATCTTGTATAGGATAACCGCTGGCACTACCCACAGTAGTATTCCAATAGCCTTCAGACGGTATATTATCAGTATGAATAATACCGAATGACCCACGCAACTTCATGAAATCAATAAAATTTTGATTCTTCATGAAATCTTCATTTGAAATAACCCATGCCAATCCAACAGTGGGCGCCACTCCCCAACGACTATCAGGATCCAATCTATTCGAAGCGGAAGTAGTCAATGTGAAATCAGCAAAGTATTTATTGTTATAACCATAATGTGTATACCAGGCAACATTCTGTGTATACAAAGTGGTATTTACTCCATTCTTGTTGTCGAACTTATAAGTATAGAGTAACATAGAGTAAAGATCATGCTTTCCAAACTGACGTGCCCAATCCACATTCATCTGAAAATTGAACGAACGGTGTTGCCAGTCAAGTTTGGCATTATCACCGGTCACACTTCCTACAGTTCCTCCCTCAAAATCATTAAATTCTACCGGTTCGCCATTCTCCCATCTAGTTACGGATTGCATACCATATTTGGCACTTTGCCTGTAGTCTTCCCAATATGAAGCAATGTTATCGTATCCTATACGGACAGATGCACCCAAGCCCTTGGTTATCGATGATAAATCCTGTTGTAAAGCCATATCAGCATATAAAGCACGAGTATGTCCTTTGGTATATCCACGTCCTTGAGCCAGGTAAACCGGATTCATGCCACCGTCCCAAGTAGAATTACCACCCCACAAACCTTTTTCTGTCCGTATAGGAAAAGCAGCCGAAGGAACAGTGAAAATTTTACCTATCAAGTTTTCTCCAGCAGAAGCCGGACGACTAAATTCATTCAAAACTCCCATGATATTAGCCTGCATACGTGTCTTCGGGCTTAAATCAATATCAAGATTAGAACGGAAATTTGCCTTTGAATATTTATTTTGAGTGGAATATCCTTCATTGGCATTAGCATTCTTAATAAAGCCCTTATCATTTTGCAAGTTCATCATAGTAAAGTAACGCATCTTAGCAGAACCTCCACGGAAAGTCAGCGTTGCAATATCCGATGCTCCATGATCCCGAAACACTTCTTCTGCCCAGTTAACATTAGGATAGAGGTAGGGATATTTGCCACTCTGAAAAGCGCTCAATTCATTTTGTGAATAACGGGGAGCCCTGCCATCATTACCCAAAGCCTCATTTACAGCACTTGCGTAACTGTAGGCATCAGCCATTTCTGGAATACGCGTCTGTGTATTGAATGAATGATCGTAGGAAAAGCTGATTTCCCGCGTACGATACTTTCCGCGTTTAGTAACGATATTGACTACTCCATTAATACCTCTATAGCCATAAAGAGCTACTGCTGCCGCATCACGCAACACTGAAACTGATTCTACCTCTTCCGGAGTAATATAATTCAGCGCATTCCAGTTATTGTCACGCTCCAAACCATCCACCAGCAAAAGAATTCCGTTATTGCTATTCAGTGTCTGTAATCCTCGAATTGTCATAGAAGGTATTTGTTCCCATATATTGGCTGTTTTTTGCATTGTAGTCAAACCGGTTACATTACCATAAAGAGTATTACCGACATTCATAGCCGAACGATTATCTATTTTCTCTGCATATACGGTAGAAACCGCCCCTGTAGACTCCGCCCTGTTTTGCTTTAGGCCAAAACCATAGTTTACGTGTTCTGTAGAGAAATCCATGACAATAGTCATTATTTTATCCCCTGTAACAGGAACCACTTTAGTAGCATCATCCCAAGTCAGCACCTTAATTTTTTTACCTTTCTCAGCAGCTATTTCAAATTGTCCGTTTTTATCGGTAGCGACCTGCACCTGCGGATTGCTTTCAACAAACACCAGTGCCCCTTCCACAGGATTACCTGTCTTGTCAACCACCTTGCCTGTCACATTGCCATCTTGTGCATAGCCCTTCATGCCTGCACAAACCAACATTGCCAAAGCTATTATCTTATATTTTTTCATATTATTCTTCTTTATTAATTGAATGTTTCCTGAAACAATTAATTCCAACCTGGATTCTGAGTCAATCCATATTCTTTATTCACTTCCGATGGTGGGAAAGCCGCCAAGTACCATTTCGGACTGAAATTGCTCCACCAAGAACGTGCGATATTTCCCAAAGCAAAAACTTCATATCTGAAATCTGACGGTTTAGTAGGGAATTGGCCGGCATTTCCATCCGTTCCGCTCCAAGGCTTATCACCTCCACCGTCATTACGGTAAATGCGCAGACCATGCAACGTTTTTTTAAACAAATCGTCACGTTTATAACGAATCATATCGAAGAAGCGTACATCCTCCAAACCAAGTTCACAAGCTCTTTCACGAAGAATTTCTTCAAGCAGTGCCTCCTTGTTTGTCATCAGATTCTTGCCCGGATTACAAGCGTTCAAATCACCCAACCCTACACGAGCACGCACTTTATTAACGTTAGTAATAGCACCGGAAAAATCTCCCTTCGCCTGCAGACAAGCCTCAGCATAGATCAAATACATTTCTGCCAAACGCAAGTAAGGCCATTCCAAATAGTTTCCGGCTAAACTTCCATTGCCTTCTTTATAGAACTTATAACAGCGGAAGCCGGTAGCTCCCGGTCCTGTTTCCAGGCGTGAGTCACTAATATTCTCACGACCACCAACCCACATTTCCGCTGCATGGTCACCATAACGAGCACCATTCACCAACATAGTTTCATAAAGACGAGGATCACGATTCGGCTGATTGTAATCATTATTAGCGAAGAAAGGTTGCGCACCCTCTTTCAAATAATCATCCGTGAAAGGTTTTCCATCATTCATAGGGAACATTTGCATATATTCCAATGTCGGAGTATATCCACCGAATGTCACCCATTCACCCCAATAATACCACCAATCCCAATTGTATTTGCCGATAATACGAGTTGATATGAGTAATTCCGTATTTGCCTCACGAATAAAATAAGCTTTATTGAACGCTGAACGATATGCAGCGGGGGTTGCGGATTCCGGTTGTATCAATGAGTAGAAACCACTCTTATCCAATTCCTTAAAGAACTCATCACAAGCCGTCCAACAACGATCCCACCAATCTGCACTATAACCACCATACCATGCTTGCCTATTATCGATAGCAATCTGCGGATTATCGTTACAATAAGGTGTGTTATCATTAAACAACGGACTGGCAGCAAACAATAAGATTTTGCACTTCAATCCCATAGCGGCGGCTTTAGTAAAGCGTCCCTGCCAGTTTGTATCATCAGTACCCAAACTCCATGGTAATACTCCGGAAGCTTCATCCAGTAGCCTCACCATAAAATTCACAGTCTCTTCAGCAGTAGCACGCGGTATTTCATAAGTAGCTTCCACTCCATAAGTTTTCTCTACAAGCGGAAGACCGCCAAAATGGCGAAATAAGTCAAAATAGCGAGATGCCACAATCACTTTTGCCTCAGCAGCCAAACGGGCTTTTTCAGCATCATCCATATCAGGTACACGCCCTACGTTCTCAACAAACATCCATGCGGCACGAATTGCTTCCCAACAATTCTCCTTTTTATAATTAAAACGAGTATCGTTTCCATCATCTTCATCACTAGCTTTATATCCACCCGAATAATACTTACGATTCACGCCATCCCATGAATTATGACTGTGCCAACAATCGGACATTGTCTCAAACATACCAGTATTCATCTTACCGTCCACATCATTCCAGTTTGTAGCAAGCCCATAATACAATTTACTATATGTCTTCCATAAGAATGCACGAGCATAATCGGCTTTTCCGAAAATTGTGTCCTGATTCATATCACCTGTATCAGGAGCCTTCTCCAAAAAGCTGTCACCGAACTTTATCTGATCGACACATGACGAGAACAAGATTGACACTCCCGCAAATGTCGCAATAAACCATTTAGTCAGTTTTTTCATATTCTTAATTTCTTAGTTACAAATGAAAACGGTTAAAATCCTACTTTCAAACCAATATTAAACACACGAGTCAAGGGATAATTAGGACGATCGCTCTGACGGGATTCCGGATCCCCCCATTTGAAGTTGGTGAAAGTAAGGAGGTTATATCCATTCACATACATCCGACAATTCGTCAGTTTCAATTTCTTCATGAAAGGAAAATCAAAATTATAACCAATTTCCACATTCTTCAAACGCAAATAGCTTGCATTCATCAGATATAAATCAGAGCCTTTATTAAAATTATTATCAGAATGCGACTTCGTGATACGGGGGAATTTTGCCGTAAAGGTATCTTCAGAAGAACGCCAAGTATTTTCATACTGATAGAGTAACAGTCCTTTATTCTGAGTATCACCTAATGGCTGCCTGAATTCACTCAACATACGATCTACGTTCCACGCACCGGTCCATTGCATAGAGAAATCAAAATTTCCCCAAGAAAATCCAGCACTAAATCCAGCCGTATACTCCGGAACGTCAGTATAACCAAGATCACGGGTCGCATCATTACCATCCAATTTTCCATCATTATTCAAGTCAACATAAACTGCATCACCCGGTATCAGGGTTATGCCATGATCAGCAATGGGTCGACCAAATTCCTCTTGATAACGCACATCGGCTGTCTCATCGTAAAATCCCCAAAATTTATACATAGAACGAGCACCAATACGTCGACCCGTCTCATACATCCAGGGTTCATTCTGTTTCACTTCATTCTTATATACGATCTTGTTTTTGGCAAATGACATGTTGAATGTAGTCCAATAGCGGAATTGATCATTCAGTTGATCATTCCATTTCACCTGCAACTCATAACCTTTATTCTCCACTTCACCGACATTAACCAATGGAAGCACCATACCTAAAATACTTGGTAAATAATCCGGTTTTGAAAGAATATCCTTACGATTTTCTATAAAATAGTCCACAGAGAGACTTAAACGGTCATTCAATACACTAAAATCAAGGCCATAATTTTGTTTCAAAGAAGTTTCCCATTTAGAATTCGGATTGGACTGACTGGCTTCATAAGCACCCGGTACTTTATTATTTACATTCTGACCGAAGAAATACCCATCGCTACCTCCATAACTATATTTACCGGGTAAATAAATGAAACGATCAGAACCATTTTTATCATTACCCACAAGACCTACGGAAGCACGCAATTTCAAATATCCGACTGCCTTTTTCAAAGGAGCAAAGAACGGCTCTTCACTGACAACCCATCCTACAGAACCGGCAGGAAAAAATCCATAACGGTTTTCTTTTATAAAGTTTTCAGAACCATTATAACCTACATTGAATTCAGCCATATAGCGCGTCTTCCAATCATAAGTTACACGTCCAACCAAACCAACATACCCAGACGGAATATAAGTATAAGTACCACCGGGATAATATTTTTTCGATTGATTATAAAGTGCAAGCACCGACACATTGTGATCGCCAAATTTACGATTATAATTCAAAGCCAATTCCATATACCAATCACGTGCTTTTCCAAAGTCTCCGTCACTATAACTCATTTGAGTATCAGATCCTTCTTTTCGATAAGTAATAGCCCCATTATCATCAACAAGAGGCACATAATAAGCAGCAGAAGAAGTACCTTTCTTGGTATTTGAATAAGATGAATTATAAGCTCCCTTCAATTTTAATGAAAGCCCTTTTGTTATAAAATCCAGTTTCTGATTCAAAGCCAAATCGACATTCAGCACATTAGTTGTTCTTGTTCTGAATCCTTTACCATAATAGGAAGCCAACCCATCTGTTCCTGGTCTTGGTACAATATCTGAATTAGTAACCACGCGTTTTCCATCTACAATACCGGCACCAGCAAACGGTACTGCCCAATAAAGTTTACGGAACAACTGATTCTGATCTTCATCGGATTCCGGAGTACGTTTCGTCTCTATACGACCACCAATATTGACAGACAACACCGTCGTCTTGGTTACATCGAAATCAAGATTCGCACGATAGTTGTAACGATCATAATTGAAATTAAAATCATTTGTAGCACCCAATTGCTTAAACATACCATTTTGATTAAAGAAACCGGCTGAAACAAAATAACGCATTTTGTCAGTACCACCTGATATATTCACATTGTGTTGCGATTGGATAGCAGCCTTGTTCATACAATAATCAATCCAATTAATATCAGGATAAAGTATAGGATTCGTATGATCACGGAACGTAGCAAGTTGTTCATCTGAATATATAGGAGAACCTCCATCATTCGTTTGCCACATATTGACATAATCAGCATATTGATAAGAATTTGCAAACTCCAATTCCTTTGTTCTTACATTCACACCAACAGAAGTAGAAAAGGAAATTTTAGCTTTTCCTTCTGCTCCACGCTTCGTAGTAATCAGAATCACACCATTGGCACCACGCACACCAAAAACTGCCGTAGCAGAAGCATCTTTCAGAACAGTAATGCTTTCGATTTCATTAGGGTCAATCTGCGACATTTCACGTTCTACTCCATCCACTTGAATCAATGGAGAAGAAGAGCCAGTAAATGTAGCAATACCACGCACATAAATATCCGCCGCATCAGCGCCCGGTTCACCGGAATATTGCACGGAAGATACACCCGTTACCTGACCGGAAAGAATATTAGATATGGAACCAGCAGGAGTTTTCAACAAGTCATCACCTTTCATTGAGGAAATAGCACCCGTAACGGATACTTTCTTTTGTACACCATAAGCTACAACTTCTACTTCGCCCAGCATCTGGGAATCCTCTTCTAATACTATATTTAGACTAATACCTTTTTTCGCAGGAACCACTTGTTCCTTATAACCAATAAAACTAAATTGTAGCTTACTCCCAGCTGGAGCATTTAGGACAAAATTACCATCAATATCAGTAATAACACCAGTGGCTGAACCTACCACCATAACATTAGCGCCAATAATTGGCTCACCATTAGCATCTTTAACTGTACCAACCACTTTTATTGTATTTTGCTGTACGCCTTCTGAAGAGAAAGCTTCATTACTATATCCCCTAAGAGGGACAGATAAGAACAAAAACAATAAAATTGCAACTGGAAATAATCGACATAATTTTTGAGCCTGTCGTTTACAGAAATTTTCTTGCTTTTCCATTAGCAATAATTTTAAGATTAAACATATATTTAATTATTGAATCTCATTATTTTATAGCTCCTATAAAAGTTTAAGATCAGGGAAAAAGATAATAGTATCAATTATCTCTCCTGTTTTCTTACTTACGAATTCAAAAAAGACCGGAACAGGATAAGCAACCTTAAACTCATAAAATCCAGTATTAATTTCTTCATAATAGTATGGAGTTGTACCTATTTGGGAAAATTGCACATTAACATTTTCCAATACCTCACTTCCAATATAAAATAATGTAGTAGCATCCGGATATATATTCTGCGTATAATCAGTATACTCTGATATTTCCGGAGTTACTCTGCCATTCGGCAAAGTATAAGAATACTGTTTCCACCACCCACTCCTTATGCGTTTCTTTAACTCTGCATCACTATATTCAGTTGCAGTTAATAAACTAAAGCTACTGATTGAATCTGATTCGATCAACTCATCTGTAACAGCCCTTGTGTCGGATGCCAATTCAGGCAATGCACCTTCATCCAATCCAGTAATTGTAGCATCATTACTACACCCTGTAAAAAGACTAACAGACATTGCAGCAACAAAAAGTACTGTAATCAATTTGCCTCTTTTGTTTTTCATGTTTCTCATTAATTTTAAGATTAAACATTGGTTTGTTATTTACAACAAGAACTAAAAAAATCTCTATCATTTTCATTCTTGATTGCGACACAAAAGTATGGGGGCAAAAAGCAATATGCCTTCTACAACAGCCCAAACAGATGCTAATTTGTCTCATGACACAATTTTATACATGAAATGAAACATTATTCTACATAAGTTTTCAAATGTGAGAGAGTTTTAAAAGAAATGTATAAAACGAATAAATGGGTAAGTAACACAATAAGACTGCAAGAACAACATTCCATTTTCCGGAAGTTGTTCTTGCAGTATAAAAGACAAGATGGTTAATAAATATATGCTCTATGTTTCCGGAACATCATCTTCCACTGTGCCATTCGAAGTAAAGCGCTCCATATATTCGGAAGGTTGCATACCAAACTCTTTCTTAAAACTATTACTGAAATAACGCGGATCATTATAACCCACAGCATACGCCAATTCTGAAATACGAATATTCTTCTTCTCTTCCATTATACGACAGGCTGCTTTCATACGAATATTTCGGATAAAGGAAACATAAGTAAGACCGGTCAATGACTTCAACTTCCTAAAGAAAGTCGATTTAGCCATATACATCTCCTCCAACAGCTTCGCCTGGTCAAAATCCGGATCATCCAAATGACGATGCACACAATCAATAGCCCGTTGCAGGAAATCCTCATCAACACTGGTGTAATTCAATTCTTTAGCTTCAAATACCAACTGTTTCTTGAAGTCCTTTCCCATACGTTCACGGCTCCGAAGCAAGTTGGAGATACGTGCATGGAGAACACTCAGATTGAAAGGTTTACTGATAAAGCCATCAGCACCGGACTCATAAGCCTCAACCCGGTCTTCCTCCTTATTCTTAGCCGTCAGCAAAACTACAGGAATATGGGATGTTTCAAACTTATTTTTAATATACCGGCAGAGCTCAATGCCATCCATCTCAGGCATCATTACGTCAGAAACAATCAGATCGATTTCTTCCTGCTCTACCACATCTATAGCTTCCTTACCGTTATTAGCTGTGTAAACCATATAATCCGCACCCAACAATTTCGTCATTAACTGCAATAACTCTTCATTGTCCTCAACAATCAGTAAAGAGTACGAAGACCGGATAGCAATCGGCTCGGCTTGTTCCTCACTATCATCATCAGAGACATTTTCGCCAAACTCATCTGATAACAGTTCTTTCTTTGCTTCTTCCGCATCTGTCGGCAGACTTTCTTCTATTTCTTCTTCCGCATACGAATTACGAAGAACCGGGAAGTTTACGATAAACAATGTACCTTTCCCTTCTTCACTTTCTACCGTAATAGTGCCATGATGCAGCACTACCAAATCGCGAACCAATGACAAACCGATGCCAGTTCCAATAGTCTTAAACTTCCGGTAATCTCCTTCATAAAAGCGTTTGAAAAGGTTCTTCTGGGCTTCTGCTGATATACCGGGGCCATTGTCTTTCACCACTAACCGTGCTGTTCTATCTTCATTTTCAGATAGTTCCACACTGACCAGACCACCGGCACGATTATATTTAGAAGCATTAGACAGTAAATTATAGAGTATCTTATCAAGTTTGTCCGGATCAAAATAAGCGTTGAAAGGATCGGGTGAACATAAAATCTGAAACTGAATATCTTTCTTCTTCATCAACGGGCGGAAGCTATCAAGACTGCGATGTACAAATTGCGTAAGGTCACCTTCGGAAACCCGCAGCTTAAGATTTCCTGTCTCCGACTTACGAAATTCAAGGATTTGTTGCAGCAAACGTATCAGGCGATTGATATTGTTATTCATCACTCTATATTGCTCCTTATACGTGGGTGCGGTCCGTCTCAGCTCATCCACCGAAGCAGAAAGAATGGTTAACGGAGTCAGTAGCTCGTGAGTAATATTAGTAAAGAATTGTAATTTAGCATGATTAACCTCTTCTGCCTTAGCTTGTTCCATCTCACGCAAATGCAGCGCATTTCGCAAACGGATTCGATTACGTATCACCCGGAAAGTATAATAGATAATAGCACAAACACATATAATATATAAGGTGTAAGCCCACCATGTTTTCCAGGGAGGCGGCAAAATAACGACTTTCATCCGAAGCATCTCATCATCCCAAATGCCATTGGCATTAGAAGCTTTCAGTTGGAAAGTATAAGTTCCGGGCTTCAGGTTATTATAATAAGCAAACCGCTTGGACCCACCCGTATATTGCCAGTCAGAATCAAAACCTGCCAACTGATAAGCATACTGGTTTCTATCCGGATTGGCATACTCCAATGCCGAAAATTCGATGCTGAAATTATTATGCCAATAGTCCAGCTGTATCTCATCTGCAAAAGCGGGTGAAAGTTGTGAAATCTCCATTCGCTCTTTAGCTGGCAGATTTCCCCATGACTGATTGAAAATCTTAATGTCAGTCACTATCACAGAAGAAGAGAAAGGCTGTTCCTGTTGATTCTCAGGATAAAAACTATTATATCCCCGGTGTCCGCCGAAGAACATTTCACCGTCAGCTGCAACCGCCTGGGCACTACGAATAAATATATTGTCCTGCAAACCATCTACTGTGGTGTACAAACGGAATGTCGCACTTTCCAAGTTATCCGATAGGGTAAGTTTTATCAATCCGGCATTCGTACCCAACCATAAATCACCCTCTTTATCACTCCTGATACTGACAACCGCATCTCCCGGAAGATTCCATTTCGCATGTACCGGAAGAAAAGTATCGGTTACTTCATCATACAGATTCAGTCCACTGCCTCCTGTTCCTACCCAAATGCGTCCTTTGGCATCTGTGTAAAGACAATCGGCATACACACTGTTGAGCTTTCCATTCGTAGCAGAATAACATGAAACGGTATAACTCCCTTTTTCATCACAATGAAGCCGAAAAACTCCGTGTGTATTGGAAGCCACCCACATATCTCCGTCATTTCCTTCGGTCATATACATAGTCGGCACGTTTCTCATCTGGCTATTTCCTACTTGCAAAGTATCCAGCCGCACCGCTTCTCCATTCACTGTACGCATTGAAACTCCATTACGCGTAGCAAACCAAAGGTTGTGCTTTGAGTCTTCATAGATATGAAAAACACAGGAACCTGCCAACCACGGCGCATCCTGAGCATAATAGTTCCTCACCCTCTGTGCCACAGGCGCCTTCTTATCTACCTCATAAACTCCTCCGTCATAAGCAGCAATCCAAATATGTCCCGTAACGGAATGTTGCATCATAGACATTACCGTAGAAAGACCACGATAACGATCGAATTCAGGCATTTGAGTATAATAAGTGAATTTCCCGGTTTGACGATTCTTCACCCCTAATCCATAAGTTCCTATTCCCAGCCAAAGTAATCCTTCATCATCCAACAAAATACTGCGAACAGAAGTAGTCTTCAGCATTCGTTTGACTTCCAACAACTGGTCCCAATAGAAATCAGCTTTCCGAGTACTCACTTTGTTTACCCCTCCACCAATCATACCTACCCACATCAGCCCTTGGCGATCACGCAAAAGGGAAGCCACTTCATCACTGGCTATAGAACTATCCGATTCACTGGGATAATAATTACTGAAAGTCTCAGTACCAGTGTAATTCCCTGTCAACGGAAGTACACTGAGCCCTTTACGGGTTCCTACCCATAAAGAATGAGTATTAAGATCTTCGGATAAAGCATAGATAATATCATCTGAGATACCGGCAAGGTTCTTTTCATCATACCGATAAGTAATCCAAGTGGTCTTATCCGGCCGGTAGGCATCTTTCAACAAAACCAAACCGCCACGCCAAGTACCTACCCAAATATTCTTTTGACTGTCCTGAAATACATAATGAGCTGAGTTTTGTTCATTCAACCGCGGGTATCTGAAATATTTCCCGGTTTTCTTCTCATAACGATACAACCCTGCATCCCATGTTCCAATCCAAATATCTCCCCGGTCATCTTCAAACAGAGATTTGATGGCAGTCCTGGGCATCACATTCCCTGTATTTTCGCCACCATGGCATAAAAAATCATCTTTATCTTCCTGATACTCATACACTCCCCAATCTGTTGCAAACAGAATACGTTCATCACTGGTTATCAGGACTTGAGGGATACTATTACCATTCATCTCCGGATGATCTATTTTCCGTATCGCACCCGTTTTCTTGTCCAAAACATTCAGACCACTGTAAGTACCAATCCAAAGACGGTGTTTTGCATCTTCTGCCACACAGAAAACATTATTATTGGTCAGCAAATCAGCGCGAAAAAGATTAGATTTATAAGTAGTAAGAGAATAACCATCATATTGGAAAAGCCCATTACGGGTAGATATCCAGATATATCCGTCGCGATCCTGATAGACAGATTGCACATCTTTACTGGGCAAACTGTTCAGTATGGATGAAGACTTAAACACCAGAGCATTTGGCTTAGATGTTGCGATAGCCTGACATACCAAAGGGAAGAATATTCCAAAGCAAAATACAAAACTCCAGATTTTTTCTTTCATTGTAAACATCATCTTCATGGTTAACTCGGTTTAGAATATAATTAATAAAGCCCGACAAATATACGTAAATATATCTAAAAGTATCTTATCCATTGGTAATATTATATTCCAATAATTCTATATCGGGACGTACCCGGGATGTACTTGCTCCGTACCAAATCCATAGTTTCTCCGTCCAGAGGTACTTCTGACCGAAGAACGTATGGAGCAAGTATGGTCCAGATACAATTCGGGTAAGGAGCAGATAAGCTCAAAAAGACAATATTGATCTAAATTTCACCCTTTTTGGCACTAAAGTAGCCGTTTACATTGCAGAGAATACCTTTTCTTTGCAGAGAAAAATAAATAAGAATATTCTTACCATGTAATACACACGCAATGATGAAAATTGTATTCTCGAAAATGACCGGAGGATTATTACTATTTACTTTATTAGTTTCATTAAAAGTAAATGCCTCCCTGCCACAGGCTAAAAATGATTCCGTATTTCATTTGGTACAACCGGACCACAAGTTGAGCCCTCTCACCGGTATGACTCGCCAACATTGGCTTGACGCTGCAACCTATTTACTGGACGGAGCATTCAGTTACATCCACACACCGGACGATCCGATGCATTTCCCGAAACAGCCGGGAAAGAGTTATCCAACAGATGGAAAACCTAATAAAACGGAGAATTTGGAAGGACTTTGCCGCACTATGTTCGTAGCAATTCCGCTACTAAAAGAAAATCCGGATCTGGTACTGAATGGAATCAAAGTCGGAGATTATTACCGGCAACAGTTGCGCAATATGAGTGATCCGTCGAAGTCCGGATATATTCAGCATCTCAAAGGCGGGCCAAGCCAGACGCTTGTTGAGTTCGGAGCACTTGCCCTGTCACTTACCGTGATGCCTGAAATTATTTGGGAACCATTGACTCAAAAGGAGAAAGACGATCTTGCCGCATTGATGCTTAGTTATGGCAACGGGCCTACAATCGGTTCTAACTGGCGTTTTTTTAATATATTCGTCATGTCTTTCTTCAAAGATCAGGGTTATGAGGTCAAAGACGGTTATATGGATGAATTGCTGCAAAAATCACTGGCACAATATCGTGGATATGGATGGTATAATGATAGTCCGGCCTATGATTATTATAGTATGTGGGCTTTTCAGATGTATGGTATGATTTGGGCGCATTACTACGGTGAGAAGTTCAATCCGGAAGCCGGACGGCAGTTTGTCAGCAACTTCCGTGACCTGGTCTCTAATTATCCCTACATGTTTGCCGAAGATGGAAAAATGAATATGTATGGACGCAGTATTACGTACCGTATAGCTGCCGCTGTACCCTTCCCGCTGATGGGGTGGCTCAATGATCCGTCTATCAACTATGGCTGGATGCGCCGCATTGCCTCTTCCACCTTGCTCCAGTTCCTTGAAAATCCTGCATTAATGGAAGACCGGGTGCCAACACTGGGATTCTATGGGGCTTTTGAGCCTGCCATACAGATTTATAGTTGTCGTGGCAGCGTTTACTGGATGGGAAAAGCGTTCCTTGGATTATTATTGCCAGCTGATAATCCGTTCTGGACAGCTATTGAGAATAACGGAGCCTGGGAAAACGAACTTAAATCCGACAAAGTATACAATAAGTTTATGGAAGGTTCCAATACTTTAGTGACCAACTATCCCAATAGCGGTACTTCGGAAATACGTGCATGGTGCCATGAAACGGTTGCCAAAGACTGGCAGAAATTCCGTTCTACCGAAAATTATAACAAACTGTCTTATAACACTGCATTCCCCTGGATGGCAGACAGTCCAGATGGTAAAGTATCCATGAACTATGCTGTACTGAATGACAAACAAGAATGGGAAGTATTGCGCCTCTATACATTCAAAAAGTTTGAAGACGGAATTTACTACCGGGATGCAGAACTTGAAACAAACCCGGAAATTAAATTCCGTCTGGCAGATATTCCGCTTCCTAACGGTATTCTGCGTGTAGACAAAGTTTCTTTCCCGCTTACGACAGAATTACGTTACGGACACTATTCATTACCGGAATTAGAAAGTCACATTGTTACAAAGGAACAAAAGGCCGGAGGATACACTGCCTACTGCATGGATAATGGTGCCTATCAAACAGCGCTTATCAATCTCCAGGGTTGGTCGGAAGTGGAATTTGTACAGACTGAAGGACTACATCCGGTAAGTAATAAATGTTCTGTAATCAATGCTGCCGCTACCCATTCCGGTGATAAAGTCTTTATCACACTGCAATTATGGAAAAAGAGTGGCAAGCCATTTACTAAAAAAGAACTGACACCTGTAAAGTCCTTCAAACAGACCGGAGACACTATAACCATTTATTTCTCTGACGGGACGGTAAAGACGGTTTCTCTCTCCTGATATAAGTTTCGGAAGGAATAGTTATCTTTGCCGCCAAAGTAAGAGCTACGAAAGTTCTTCTACAGAAACAATATAATTATGGCAGGCATCTACATACATATCCCCTTCTGCAAGACACGTTGCATTTATTGCGATTTCTATTCCACTACACGTTCGGAATTGAAATCGCAATATATCCGTGCCCTTTGCCGGGAGTTGACGGAACGCAAGGAATATCTGAAAGGTGAAGCTGTTGAAACTATTTATTTCGGCGGAGGTACACCGTCACAGTTATCAGAGGAAGATTTTAAGGAGGTTTTCAAAACAATTGAACAGGTTTACGGAACGAGGGAAGCAACAGAAATAACTCTTGAAGCAAATCCCGACGACCTTACAGAAGAATATATCGGGATGTTACGCACTCTACCGTTCAACCGCATCAGTATGGGAATACAAACTTTTGATGATGCAACACTACGATTATTGAACAGACGGCACAATGCCACACAAGCCATAGAAGCAGTCAAACGCTGTCGACAAGCAGGTTTTCAAAATATCAGCATCGATTTAATTTATGGCTTGCCCGGAGAGACCGACCAACGCTGGACACAAGATTTACAGCAAGCTGTCAGTCTTGATGTAGAGCATATTTCAGCCTACCATCTGATTTACGAAGAAGGTACCCCTCTTTACAAAATGCTGCAACAACACTCGGTATCTCAAGTGGATGAAGACAGTAGCCTGAACTTCTTCTCCACACTGATAGACACCCTTTCGGCCGCTGGATACGAACACTACGAAATATCCAATTTTTGCAAGCCGGGAATGTACTCCCGACACAATACTTCTTATTGGCAAGGTATCCTTTATCTGGGATGCGGCCCGTCCGCACATTCCTTTGATGGAGGCTCGCGCGGATGGAATGTAGCTTCGCTAAATCAGTATCTTTCATCTGTAGCACAAGGGCAGCGCCAACATGAAACAGAACAACTGGACACACGAACCCGCTACAATGAATACATCATCACAGGTCTGCGCACAATGTGGGGAATATCCACTGAAGAGCTGAAAAAAAAGTTCGGCGACCGACTCTCGAAATATTGTTTGGAACAAGCCAGATCTTATCTGGAAAATGGGAAATTAAAGTTGCATAACGATCGGTTAAAGCTAACCAGAGAGGGCATTTTCATCTCAGACGGTATCATGAGCGACCTCTTGGAAATAGAATAATTGTGAATTTCGACCACGCTACAAGCAAAGTAAAGTTAGGATGTCAATAAAATGATGGATATTTAATTTGAAACTCTTACCTTTGTCCGCTGATTACATGAAACGACAATATGACAGAACAGGAAGTCAGAAGGTATCTACGGAAAATGAGCGAGCAGGATTCGCAAACTGCTTTCCGGGATTTTTATGACATGACGTATGACCGTCTGTTCCGTATTGCTTTTTACTACACTCACCACGAAGAATGGTCGCAAGAAATTGTGCTCGATGTTTTCATGAAACTCTGGGAACACCGTAAGCAATTATTAGAAATTACCAATATCGAAGATTACTGTTTCATACTCGTAAAGAATGCCTCTCTCAACTATATAGAAAAAGAGGAGCGCCGCCCCACCCTATCAACAGAAACTCTACACGAACACTCCGATCAAGCAGTATCACCTGAAGATACTCTGATCAGCGAGGAGCTTTTTTCCCGCTATGTAAAAGCTCTCGACCGGCTACCGGAACGTTGCCGTGAAGTCTTCATCCGCATCCGCGAAGAAAAACAAACCTATGCACAAGTAGCAGAAGAGTTGGGCATCAGTACAAAAACAGTGGATGCGCAATTACAGAAAGCAACCATTCGATTGAAAGAAATACTGCTCTAATAAACAGTCAGAGCCCATCATCTTATTTTCTCTATTATCTGAGGTATATCATCAATTAACCTTTAACACTTTTTATTTCTATCGCCATAGGGAATTTCTTTTTTGCTCCTGTCTTTACTCATGAACTATATAAACTAAACTAAAATTAAAACGACATGAAAAGATTTTGCAAACAAATGGCAGGAACCGCAGGCCTTCTCTTCATCCTTGCCGCATGCAGTAACAACAGTTCCAGTTATCCCGAAGAGTATGTAGGTTTTGAGAAAGCCACCAAAAACTATTCGTTCGACAAAAGCAAAGACACAGAAGAGTTCGACGTAAAGATTATTGCCGCTGAAAAGAAAAATGAGGATAGGGAAGTTCTCATTAATGGCATAAACATGCCGGGTAAAGCAGCTATTTTCAGTCTTGAAGACAAGACGGTAATTATCCCTGCCAAGAAGAAATCAGCAAATCTTCGGGTGAAAATTTATCCGAAGAGAATAACAGACAAAGCTCAATTCCGTATTGTTTGTGCCCCGAAAGATAAAGAAGGCAAAAAGACACAAATTACAATCCGCCTAAACCCCAAGTAATCACCCTACTACAGATTAATTCACTCTATATGGTGAAGAGTTCCCGAACATCTTTAGATGTGTTAAACAGCTTTTAAATAGTATCTCAATTACCAGTAAGTAGTCACTTAACTACTTACTGGTAGTTACTCGACTACTACTAAGTAGCTACCCGATTACTACTAAGTAGTTGATGTTAGGAATAAATTTGATTTATTTTTTCATAAATACACAAGACATAGCCAACAGAACTCGAATTAACTTACTGAATATCTGTCATATACATCAACCGCATAGCATCTATATATCCAGCGTGCAGCATCTATATATCCAACGTGTAGCATCTATATATCGGACGTGCAGTATCTATATATCCAACGCCACCGATATATAGATGCTAAAAGAACAGGATGAAAGAAGAGTGTTTTAGCCTTCTAATACGCCCCGTCCTATCAATCACACGGTTCACGCTGTGTAAGAAAACCGAAAAATCCACTATTTATCCTTTTACAGGAAGTTAAGAGTTTGTTGACAGGAAGTTAACTTCTTTTCGACAAACTCTTAACTCCTTGTCGACAAGAAATTGAGACTTTGTAGCGTCTTGATAATCAGCGATAAATTCCTCTTGTACAAAAAGCTCACTTATACGCATATATTACTTACTTTTCACATACCTCTTACGTGTTCCGCTCAACGGAATCGGTCTTGCCCGAAATTACATTGCTTATAGTGAATGATAACAAGTAATGATACGCACCACAACATTACTTGTTCCGCGTCATAAGATTACTTCTTATGTCAGGCTCCTTAAAGTTCTTCTTTCAGTTTTTCAGTTCTCCCTACCTTCCTGTTCATCGGCATTGCGGCTGAAACTTCCGGTGTCATGGCTCTTTCAGGTATGTTTCAGCCGCAATGCCGATGAACAGGGAGGTAGAGGCAATCTGAAAGAACGGAAAGAGGAATTCGGTTTCTAAGTGTCGTAGTTTTGAACATCTTTTCTTTTGAATATATTGGATGGGCAAGAGTATGAACAAGCCCGTCGGACTTGTGGCGAAATTAATTCCTTTCTGTAGGGATATGAATATAATTTTAGGCGCGGATTACGCGGATTACACGGATTCTTTTCCTGTAATATAGTGCGATAGCGCAGCCATTAATCCGTGTAATCCGCGTAATCCGCGCCTAAATCATTATCAGCATTTAGTTCATTACTGTACCGTTACGGCATCGGTTTCAAACCTTCCCAACGGACATCCCATGTTCCATCCTGCGGGAAGCCCGGATTCTTCACCTGACAGCCATCCCAACCGGCACACATCAGTGCTACGGCAGTCAGCAAGCCTCCATTACCGGGCAGGTAACAGCGCAGACGACCATCCTGGTAGTTATGTCCGTTCTGCAAATACGTATTCGTGCGCTTATCCATCAGCAGGGCGCCGACAGCTTTTTCCGGCTCGCCCAGACGAGTGGCATTCATGGCAGTCATCGGATAATCCCATCCCCAAGTCTTACCCCAGTTCCAGTTGTCCCACACCCAGTGCAGGGTATTCTTCATGTAGTCGTCACGAATGAGCTTATTCATCGGAAGGATACCTACAGACCCCAATACAGCCATGTGATCGCTGGTAAAACGAATATCTTTGTATGTATCAACAGCATCTTCGGAAGCAAGGTAAAGATGATCCTCATTATAGGCAAGCGGAGAAAGTTTATCAATCATCTCATCCCACTCCAGATTACGCTTCTCTCCGGCACGCTCGCGCCACTTCTGCGCGGTCTGCATGGCAAAGTGCCAGTAAGACAATTCGAAAGGCGGGTTGATGGTAGTAGCTGCACGCAACGTCTCTTGTGCAGGGATAGCTCCCTTCAGAATGAAACGTCCGTGAAACTCATCATAAGTTGCAAAAGCATACATGAACTCGGCAGTTTCCTGCACCAGACGATTGTATTTCTTAATCACCTCATCCGAAGGATTGGCACGGTAGACAAGTTCTGCCAGATAGATAAAGTGCGGTTGTTGCCAGATCAGGAAAGAACCTACATTCGAGGGAGCTTCCGTACCACTGGGGTCGGTCATTTTCATCCAGCGTACACCGGGGAACCCTTGACGACGAGCTATTTCACGAGCAACAGGCTCTACAGTTTCGTACCAACCCAGTGTACGGTCCAGCAGATTGGCATGTCCCCAAAGAGGTTGCCATGCTTGGTGCCACCAGATCATTTCGAGATGGAATTTACCAAACCAGGAGTTATAAGTCAAACCTGTTTCCTGCGGAGGTACACTTCCAGCCGACTGGATAGCAAGCAGATACTGACTCAACAATACGCGACGTTCCAATTCTTTGGCACGCGGATCCGTGCAATGAGAGAAGTCAACGGCAGCACCATTCTTCCAGAAATCCGTCCAGTATGCAGCACTGGCGGCAGCGGTTTCGGTGAAAGCGGGCAATGCTTTGTCATCGGCGTAGACAGCTGGTTCACTTTCGAATACGGTTCCCTGAAAATTCGGTGTAAACAGGCAGGAAAAGGCCAGCATATCTTCTTCAGGAGTCAGTACGAAATAGTTCTTCGACTTCTCAGCCAGATTCGCCTTACCTTCCCAACGGAGGGTTACGTAGTAAGTTGTTTCGTCAAGTACACGCTTCAACAAAGCACTTTGAGCATCCTGGCGAACGATAGTTGTGGAATGTTTGTCGTTCGCATTCCAATTGCAGGCATCATCGGCATGTCCGCCTGTAGGATAAGGAAAACGCAGATTAACCCCCGCATGCGCACGACTGGTAACACAAGCAGAAATCATATCCTGGTTAGGATGGCAGACTGTCTGCACATCGAAAGCATTGCCATTCAACATGAAGTGGCTGGTGATTTCACCTTTCCACATATTCAGTGTCTGCTGAATCTCAGTAATATCAGAAGCTTTCACCCCCTCACCCAGTTCGAGGCCTATAATGCCCAGATGCAGGCGATGCGGATTCACACGAAACCAATCGGAAGATTCTTTCTGGCGGCCCGGTTCCTTGAACTGACAGGCATAGAGTTCTTCGTGCCCACGACCGAAATCAAAGGATTTCAGTGTTTCCTCATGCGTATATCCTTTAGGATTGGCAAATGAATGCCAGCCCCACTGACTCTGTGTGCCCAAGGGTACACCTTTACTATACATGGCCGGAAATGTCTGCAAACCGGTAGCATCTACCGTGAAAGCAAATTCACCGTTGCCGACACTGAGCGAAGCCAACGAATCGAATGAGGATACTTGGGGATTGTTACGGGCCACCAATGCTTCACGGTCTATCGGAGCTTGTTTCTCCGAACCACAAGCCGTCAGCACGAAAGCGGCGAGAAGGGAATAAAATACTTTTTTCATGGTATTCTTTATAACAGATAGTTAGATTAATAGCTGGGACAAAAATAGCAGTTCCGGGTGAAGCAGGCGGTGCAGGGTTTGGCGGAAATGATAAGGAAAATGATAATTTAGCGGTGGCAGTTGATTGACAGTAGTATCTTCATTCTCCTCCTCCAGTTGGAGGAGGAGTACCCGTAGGGGGAGGTGGTAGGTAAGCAATAAAATACCTATTAATCATAAAAAAGGAATTCTTTCTCACCTACCACCCCGCCCTTTGGGCACCCCTCCTCCAACTGGAGGAGGGGAATGAAGTTACTCCACATTCTCCCACCGCTAAATTATCATTTATCTGAAATCAAACATCAAATTCAATCTCAACCCCTCATCCCCCTTCTTGATACGGATAATTCCCGGTTGGCTCTGTGGTCCGTGCTGACTAATAGGTTTGAAGCAACGGATAGCAGGTATATCGAGCAGGAAGGAAATATCTCCGGCAGGGAAGTCGGGCATGGTGTTCAGGCCATCCTGACGTCCGTGAGGTTCTTCGGGAGTAAATACCCGCAGGAATATCCCGTCACTCGCCGCATAAACCGTAAATGGAGCGGTAGAACTTTGCAAAGTTGCCCAGTAGAGATTGGCATGATAGCCCTTGAACTCCGGATAAACCAGACGTTCGGTACTTTCACCGGTGATTGTATTATTATAATCTTTCTGCCAGACACCATAATTTGCCCCCGGAATACGATTCTTCCATACACGATACGGACCGCGTCCCATCCAACGCATACCGGAACACTCGGACTCAGGATAAGAGAAAGTAAGACCAAGATTCAGCACTTCCGTGTCCGTGAAAGCATCGTCGAAGCCACCACCACCGGAAGCTCGGTTCAGCAACACAGCATCCATCGAGAGCAATCCATCCGGTGTCAGACGCCAAACAATAGAGTCCGCCGCACCACGATAACGGGCACAAAGAACCGCATCTCCATTTTCCATACGAGCAGACAGATCAGCCAGCACCATCTTCATCCCAACAGCAACAGGACCATCTTTCAACGGGATGATTCGTCCGTCAGCATTCCTTGTCACAGAAGTGATAGTGGCATCACTCTTTCGGAAAGAGACAGTGACGGCAGAAGAACGCAACGTAATCAGAGTATCGGCTTCCTCAACACGGCAATTACTTGCAGCCGCACTTTGCGAACCGGACGGATGAGCATCTGCCCCCTTCGGCTGTAACTCACCTTTCAGATAGTCTTTCGCGTAATGTATCGGGAATGTACGTGTACAGACACTCTCGCCATCTGCTCCATAAGCTTCTAGTTCCAGAATATCTCCGTTGAAGAAATTATCCGGCAGATTCATGCGTGCAAACCCCGTTTCTCCGGGAACCAATGACGGTAACTGCACCATTCCACTGTCCAGCACCTGACGCCATGCCTGTGCACCTCCGTCAGCTACTGTCACAACTTCCCCTTCTCCATCACCATTCAGTGGTGACGTGCAATGAAGCACGCGCCAGCGCATGGAGCATGCACCCAGGTTTGTAAACAGATATCTGTTCGATACCCGGAAATCCCCACGGAACGAAGGAGTAATCATCAACGGTTCTATATGTATTGGCGACCAGACTTCACGAACAGAATAATAACTGCCCTCTTTTTCCCGGAAAGGCCCCAGAATACCATCCGGTGCATTATAATCTTCACTGTCCAGTGCCCCGCCGCGATCCGAACGACGCACTGCCTCATCACTATATGCCCACATGAAACCTCCGGCAAAGAGCGGATGAGCGGTGTAGCGTGCCCAGAAATCTTCCAGTCCGGCACCATGTCCCTGGTCGTACTGGCCGTGCATGAACTCGGCAGGCATAAAGACTTTATAGCCATTGGTGAAACGGGCCACCCCTGTGAGATAAGCGGGATAGTGATGGGTATCCAGTTCGTCAAAGTCCGCCCAGGGATGGATGACATGACGTTTCTGGGGATCGTATGTACGGAACAGGCTGTCCACGGCAGTATTCCATCCGCCTTCGTTGCCATTGCTCCACAACACGATACACGGATGATTCACATCGCGCGTCAGCATTTCGCGGACAAGCCGGGTGCCCGTCGGGGTATCGTAAGCATTCTGCCAGCCTGCCAGTTCATCAATATAAAGCAAGCCCAGCGAGTCGCAGGCATCCAGGAAATGCTCATCAGGCGGATAATGGGAACGGACAGCGTTCATATTCATTTCTTTGATGAGCTTCACGTCCTGTATGCTAAGTTCTTTATTCGTGGTTCGTCCACCATCGGGATGGAAAGAGTGGCGGTTGATTCCCTTCATAACCAGCTTCGTACCGTTCAGGTAGAGCCCGTCGCGGGGACGGAAATCAATGGTGCGGAAACCGATGCGGGTATCCACAGAGTGACGTGGATTCATATTCTTATCACACAAATACACTCTAAGTTGATAAAGGTTGGGAGATTCCGGAGTCCACGGGCAAATATCTTCCCAACGGCTTGTGGAGTGCAACGTAGATGCGCCTTCCTTAAATTGAACAAATACGACTGTCGTTTCTTCGAACAATGTATCCTTTTTCTGCAAAGGTTCTACCTCTATTCCTAGGTACCCTTCCTGGGTAACCCCTTTCAAATACACATCCAGTTTCAGGGTGCCATCCGCCTGCGCGTCCACAGCCAGACGTTCTATATGCGTTGCCGGTTTTGCTTCCAGCCATACCGGGCGGTATATTCCACCGAACAGCCACCAGTCCGCTTTACGTTCGGCGGCATTTACTGTACGGTTATCAGAATGTTTCTTCACCCGTACTTCTATTTGGTTGGAACTTCCGTATTTCAGCAATTCCGTTACGTCATAAGAGAAGCGATAGAAACCGCCCTGATGCACCGGTCCCGCCGATTGCCCGTTGACTAAAACCTCGGTATCGGTCATTACACCGTCAAACCAGAGACGTATGTTCTGTCCCTGCCAGTTGCGGGGTACGCGGAAAGAACGTTTGTATGTGCCTTCTTCCATCGAAGGGTTCTTCACACCCGGCTTTTTATACCAGCGGCCGTAGGTGTATTCGCCGAAACCTTGCAATTCCCATTGCGAGGGGACTTCTATATTACTCCAGCGTCCGCTGTTCCGGCCTTCGGAGACGCGGAACTGCCAGGTCACCGTGTTGCCCAGCCCGGTGCCGGAAAGATATTGGCGTTCTGTTTCCTGGGCTTGTACAACCCAAGTGGTCAGTAAGAAAAGGATGGCTCCGAGAAAGTGCTTTCTGCTCATAGTATTTGGCTTTATTATTCGATTTTACAAAGAAAGACATTCTCAGGCAAACAGGAAATAAGCAGAATGATTTTCTAGCTGTACAAAGTGACAGAGAACGGCTCCCCACTTCTTCCCACCGCACTCTCTACACAACAAAAAGCCATTCATTCCGCCACACTGCGAACAAAAGGCAATCAAAACACTCCTTTTCCCTACAGAACCTTTTTCAAAAACCACTCAAATAGAATCCGGATGCATAATTGATAGAATATAAATGCAATGTTTCCGCATAAAACAGACTATATACGCAATACTTATGCAAGAAACTATCATTCTTTCGTGAAAGAACTATAGATCTAACGTCAACAATCTATAGATGGGACGCATCAGATCTATAGATGAAGAACAAACGATCTATAGATCGAACATAAACGGTCTATAGATGGGAGACAAACCATGTATTTTCAGTGAACAGACCATCTGTTTTTCTTTTTTCAGAGTTGTGTATATTTCTATATCCGACTATCAATCAGCAATATGCTGATTTCCGTTCGTTTCTTTTCGTTCTTCCCCTCCGTCAGATGGAAATATCACATTCTCATTATGCATAAAAAACAAAGTGTCAAAACGGAAACTATCTAAAAACAAACCAGCAGCCCCACTGCATCAACCAACCGGTCTCCGCTTTATCTTCTTACGTATCCACAGGTAATATCCGGTCAGCGGAAGACTTGCGCCTATCAATGCTGCAATGAAAGTCAATATCCGCGTCAGCATACCGCCCCAACTGCCCACATGTACGGAGTAAATCCATCCACGGATTTTACCGGAGTTATCCAGATCCTTATAGAGTGTTGTTTCGGTAATCTCGCCATTACGGGGATTGAACTTATAACGGTCTGTTCCCCGCTGGTTGCCGAAACGAGGGAGAGCAACACTGGCAGAACCATCGGATACGCTGATTAGTTTGTAGTCCGGATTTGCCTCGGCTAACTGTTCGTATACCTGTTGCCAATTAGCATAAGGAGAATGTTTTCTGCCTTCCGGTCTTCCACCTCTGCCTTCGGAACTCCCCTCCCGCTTACCGCCTTTGGCGGTCGCATTGGCTGCCGCGTTGCCGTGCCCCATACTGGGCTGCACTTCCACGCCAAAGGTTTTATAAAATCCTGTCCTGTACCACTGGAAAGACCACGTCAATCCAGTAAGAGCCATAGCCAGCAAGAAGACAAGTGCATACATTCCGCCCGCCACATGCAAGTCGTACCAAAAACGACGCCAACCTTTATTCGCTACAATCTTCAGACTGTTCTTCAATGCCTTGCGCGTACGCGGCCACCAGACTACTACACCTGATATCAGTACAAACACGAACATCAACGTACTGGTGCCGACAATCATCTTCCCCCAGAAGATGCCGCCATCCTGCTTCATGCTGTCCAGCAACCAACGGTGCATCCGGAACATAAAGTTGAAAAAGGGCGCCCGCTCATACTTACCCGTAATCTCACCTGTATACTGATCCACATACATAGATGCACGACGGGGTTTGGAAAGCGTGATTTGGTAAGCCCGTTCAGGATCAGACGAAATATTAACGCCGGTCACTGATACGCTATCGGGCAAGGTTGCCGCCACTTTAGTCATCAATTGCTCCATGGGTAGCGGAGCAGCCTCAACCTTTTTCACAAAATAGAGCTCGCGATGGCAAAGTTCCATCACTTCTTTCTCGAATACCAGTGCTGCACCCGAAAAGCAGATCAACGTAATCAGTATTCCGAAAGGAACGGAAAGCCACAAGTGTATATTACGGAATATCTTTCTCATTATGTCAATTTATGAAGTTCGTAAAAAAGAGCCTGGCCGGCACATACCAGCAGGCCCTTTATCCCTAATTATAATCAATGAATGGTTTTGCGCTTATTTAGTAGGTGTCAACCGGCCCACACCGCTGATCTGAGTAGCTTCAATGGTAACTCCCTTCGTTGCAGTGGCACTCGACGGATTGATCTTGTAGATGGCAGGATAACCTTCGGTTGTCGTTACAGTCAGATAAACATTGCCATTTTCGGTATAAGGCGCGTTGCCGAAACCGGAAATCAACTCAGTCTCAGGCAAGCCGGTTACATAAGTCAGCTTCTTGTCGCCTGCCTTGAAGATGGCCAGTTGATTCGCAGTAAAATCGTCTTCAGTCAAAGGATGGTCATACATCAACATCAGGAAGTAGTCACCCGTAATGTGCCAGCAACGGAGGAAAGATTTTCCGCCACTTTGAGCTTCCAAGTCACAATAGTAATCATCAAAGTCTTCCGTGCCGTTGGGAATACGTACTACACCGGCAGGCAAAGTGGTCTGTTGGCGCACATCATCCATCGTCTTTGCAAAACTGGGAGAGAAAACGTAGATATCACCGTTGTCTGCTTCCCAGATTGTCTGGTAATACTGAGATCTATTGCGTCCGCAAGCATAGCTGATTTTATCTGTACTGATCAGTTTCTTGCCGGTAAGAGTCTCATCATCGAAGATAGCTACCCAACATTCATTCGGATATTGCGTCCATTGCAACTCTCCTTTTTTATAGCTGCTGCTGTTTGAGCCACCGTCTTCCTTTTTTATCAGGTCTTGATTACCCGGCAACACCCATTCGCCATTATTATATGCTGCGCCATACTGGCTCAGCCCCATCGGAACAGCTGCGCTATAAATCTTGTTGCCGTGTTGCAAAATACCAGCCAGCGTCACAAACTCACCATTTCCCAGGAAATTCTCTGAGAGATAGGCCTTATTTTGAGTGTCATTGGTCTTATAAGTTTCGGCCTCTACATCCAGATAAGAAAGCAGGAATGTTTTAGGCAAGTAACCGTTATCATCGGCATACCCCGTATATCCGTCACCTGTAGAAGAAGTGATGATATATCCCTCGTAAATACCATAGCTGGTGAACCGCTTCACTGCATACTCGCCCGACCGTGCCACCATTTCATAATTTGAGTTCATGACGAATGAACGGGTAGTACCGGCATTACCTTGATTGTAGGTCAAACCATACAGATATTGATCTTTATAAAATATCCACTGTGACGCACCGTCATTCACAAGGCCATTGTTTATGGCAGAAACCGTTCCTTTATCCAATGTTTCGGAAGTCAGCAGAACGTTCGTAGTATTTCCCGAAGCTGTCACTGAGGATGCTATCACATACTCACCTCTACCTTCGGTGCCACCACCAAGGCTCGGCTCATTGTCAGTACACGCTGTCAGCGCCAGTCCGGTTATTGCTGTTGCAAAAAATCCTGTCAAAAAGTTATTCTTCTTCATCTTACTTTTACCTTTAATTTTAATCTAAACTATATAATATATGAACCCGTTGGCGAAATTAATTTCTTTCTATACGGTTATGAGTTAAATGATAATTCCAATATTAAGTAAATAGAGTATCTCAATTCCCCTCCTCCGTTGGAGGAGGGGTGCCCAGAGGGCGGGGTGGTAGGTAAAGCAAGAAATACC
>OHNF01000092.1_pt1 | contig 65485 bp, 70 predicted proteins | sample 1569491 | NCBI WGS metagenome assembly OHNF01 (sample SAMEA3879557, study PRJEB24766) | human gut metagenome | biome: human-associated habitat; feature: feces | place: USA | collected 1985/1987 | reverse complement strand
AGGGCGATGCCCTACGCTATATAATGCAAGCCTTTCAGGCTTAAAATTCAGCCCGATAAATTATCATTTAGCTCATTATTGTGCCGTTATGGGTAAAACGATGATACAGTATAATAAACGTCCTATAAATGAGTGGTAAATATTTATAAAGTAAGATGTCTTTGAGATCAGTCGTATATATAGGGTATCTCAGTATGATATATAGGGTATCTCAGTATGATACTTAGGGTACCTCAGTCATATACTGAGATACTATCGTTATAATATATCTGATAATCAGTTGTTTATGAAATGTTTTTTTTAATGTTGATAAATTGTGACAAATGCCCTGTTTAGAATGATGAATTATTTCCTTTTATATCGATATAAATCAAATTCAATACCAGATTCGTATCATTTATAAATATTCTCTTGTCGGATTCCTTTAGCTTTATCTTTGGCACTCATAAACATTACTACTGCACGTACGTTCTGTGGTACAAGCAGTTTTAAATCACGTAATTAAAATCAATGCTTTATGAATGTAGAAAGAAAAAATGCGAAGAGTGACTTGCGGCTTTACATGGCGGAAGTTATCAGGATGCTGAAGCGGGAAGGAAAGTTTCCGGCAATGCATGTTTATGCTTGCACACTGCGTTCCTATGAGAAGTTTCATGCTGCGGAGAAGCATCCGGAAATTGCTACAACCTCTCTGTCCATGCAGGAGATCTTCACTCCGAAGCGCCTGAAAGAGTATGAGGAGTGGCTGGCCGGACAACATTCCAGTCCGAACACTATCTCTACTTACATGCGTACATTGCAGGCGGTGTACAATCGCTGGATGTCACCGGGTACAGAGGGGTACAATCCGGTGCTGTTCAAAGATGTTTATACGAAGGTAGAGTCGCGCACCAAGCGGGCGCTGACGGCAGAACAGATGGAGCGACTCAGAAATACAGATTTCAGTATGCTGACATTGCATCAGCAACAGGTGCTTACCTACTTCTTGCTGATGTTCATGTTACGCGGCATGCCGTTCATCGACCTGGCACACTTGCGGAAGTCGGATTTGAGAAATAGACGCATCACTTACCATCGGCATAAGACGGGGAAACTGATGGTGGTGGATGTGCCGCCCGATGCGATGAGGCTGTTGCAGAAGTACAGGGACAAGACGGATTCAGAGTATCTGTTCCCGCTTCTGCATGGAGGACTGTTCATGGAGGAACATCACCACCGTTATCAAGAAACATTGCGACATTTTAACCGGGAGTTGGCACGGTTGATGAAACAGTTATTGCCCGGTGTTTCCGTAAGTTCGTACACCGCACGCCATACATGGGCTACACTTGCTTATCATAGTGGTGTACCTGTGGGACTGATAAGCCAGTCGTTGGGGCACTCGTCCATTCGGGTGACGATGACTTATCTGAAACCTTTTGATGCGGAGGTGATAGACAGAATAAACAGGCAAGTGATTTCCTTGGTGAAGAAAAGTAAAAAGAAGAAAGATGGCAGATTTAATATGCTGTATGGTACTTCGTTGAGGTGAAATTACTTGCATAGTAACGGCAAACTACCATTTGATACAGGTCGGAAAAGGGTTTTCGGACGGCATCATTTTATGGTAAAAAGAAGTTTTCCTGATAATAAGGTACACAAAGAAGCATTCCACTTTCAAAGGATAAAGCGGAAACACAATTCCTTTTGCCTGCTGAGGTAAAGAATCGGAAACTGTATGTATCAGGGACTAATCTTAATGTTGTTTTTGCTGTCCGATATAAGATTTATTCATATTTTGTTAGGGTTTGTTTGCTTTTCTGTCAAAAAAGACGCAACTTTGCATTTGTTATTTGCCGTTACTATGCAAGTAATTCCAACAAACGCATTAATTATACAGTTTATGAAGAATATAGAACTGCCCATCAAAAGAGGAGACCGCGTGTGGGTGAAGATTTGCAATGAGCGAAATGGCTCATACACTTCGCGTATGGCAGAGGTGATATCTATATTGCAAATGTATGTTTCCGGAGCAGATGTGCCGTATGTAGCATTGCGTTATCTGGACGACCGCAGCTATGGATGTATTCCTTATGAACAAATCACCGAAGTATGCGACGAGTCCTTCTCTGAATAACAGATTTTTTGATTGATGATAGTTTTATCTGAATAATGACACTATAGTTTTGTTGATACTAATAGCCCTGCTTTCTTCATCCGCCAGTATCGTCTGACAAAGAAGAAAAGCAGGGCCTTCTTTTACAACCAACTCGAAAATCTCTTGATATACCAATTCTTTACCAGTTGAGTCAGTACGCAATAGGAAAGCAGAATACCCACCAGCCACGGGAAGTAACTCAATGGAAGCGCTTGCAAACCGATGGATGCTCCGAAAGATGTGAACGGTATGGCAATTCCTATAATCATCACTAAAGAAGTCATACCGATTACGGGCCATGTGGCACGGCTCTGTATGAACGGAATTTTCCGCGTACGTATCATGTGTACAATCAGGGTTTGCGAAAGCAGTCCCTCGATGAACCATCCCGACTGGAACAAGGATTGGTGTTCCGTATTGTTGCATCCGAACACATGCCACATTACCAGATAAGTGACAATATCGAATATGGAACTGATCGGACCGATATAAATCATGAAACGTTTCAGGTCAGATGCATCCCATCTGCGTGGCTTCCTCAGAAATTCCGGGTCCATACGGTCGAACGGAATTGTTGTTTGCGAAATGTCATACAGCAAATTCTGGATGAGCAGATGGATCGGCATCATTGGCAGGAACGGCAGGAATGCACTGGCAAACATGACGCTGAACATATTGCCAAAGTTTGAACTTGCCGTCATCTTGATGTACTTATTGATATTCCCGAAAGTTTTCCGGCCTTCCAGTACCCCGTCTTCCAGTACCATCAGATCTTTTTCCAGCAGGATGATATCGGCACTTTCCTTGGCGATGTCCACTGCGGAATCTACCGAAATGCCGATGTCCGATTGCCGTAAGGCTGCAGCGTCATTGATGCCGTCTCCCAGAAATCCTACGGTATTGTCCTGTTCCTGTAAGATGGAAATAATCTGTGTCTTTTGCAGAGGCGTCAATTTGGAAAAGCAGGTGGTAGTCTTTACCTGTTCTTTCAAAATGGCCTCATCCATATTCTCAATGTCCGGTCCGGTCAATGAATAGCTTGTGTCGATACCGACTTGCCGACCTATGGCTTTCACTACAATGTCATTGTCCCCCGATAAGATTTTAACTTCCACACCATATTCGTGCAGTTGCTTAATGGCTTCTGCCGCAGAGGGTTTCGGGGGATCGAGAAAAGCCAGGAAACCAATCAGAACCATTTCTTTCTCATCGCCTACGGAGAAATTGCCCGCCTTTTCTATATAGCTTTTCTGAGCAACGGCCAGTACTCTCATCCCTTTCCGGTTCATTTCTTCGCTGATCTTTTGAGCTTTGACCTTCAGCTCATCCGCCAGAGCCTGTACTTCTCCATTGAATTCCGTGTGCGAACAGATACTGAGCATCTCTTCCACAGCGCCTTTGGTGATGATTTGTCGTTTTCCCTGTTTGTCTTCTATCACTACGGACATTCTCCGACGGATGAAATCGAACGGTATCTCGTCCACTTTGGTGTAAGCATCCTTCAGATGTTCCAGCTTTAGTTCCTTTACATGTGAGAGGATGGCTTTGTCCATCAGATTCTTCAATCCGGTCTGGAAATAGCTGTTGAAGTAGGCGTGACGCAATATTCGCTTGCTTTCGTCATTGCTGCCATCTGCATTGATATATTTTTCCAGAACAATCTTGTCGCATGTCAGCGTACCCGTTTTGTCGGTGCAGAGAATATTCATCGCACCGAAGTTCTGGATGGCATTCAGATTCTTGACAATCGTTTTCTTCTTCGACATGGACAGAGCACCTTTAGAGAGGTTGGCAGTTACAATCATCGGAAGCATTTCGGGCGTGAGTCCCACGGCTACCGAAATGGCGAAGATAAAAGCCTCGAACCAATCCCCCTTCGTAAACCCGTTGATGAAGAAGACGAATGGAACCATGACCAACATAAAGCGAATGAGCAGCAGACTTACTTTACTGATTCCTCTGTCAAAAGCGGTAGTAGCACGGTGTCCTGTGAGGTTGCGGGCGATAGTACCGAGGAAAGTCCTGTTGCCGGTTTCAAACACAATGCCTTTGGCTGCGCCACTGATAACGGTGGAACCCATGTAGCAGATGTTATCCAGTTCCACGATACTGCCTTTCCGGTATTGTTTTTCCTTTACTTCCGGAAACTTCTCTATCGGTTCCGACTCTCCGGTCAGGGAAGCCTGGCTGATGAACAAGTCCTTTGATTCGATGATACGCATGTCTGCCGGAATCATGTCTCCGGCTGCCAGGAAGACGATGTCTCCCGGAACCAATTCCGTGATATCCAGTTCTTCTTCACCGCTTCCGGCACGCTTCACGAGACAGGTGTTCTTCACCATTTTCATCAGCGAATCTGTGGCTTCGTTGGCTCTCCATTCCTGCCAGAAACGCAGGATGGCACTGCACACTACCATGACGGCGATGATGACGACTCCCGTCCATTCCTGTTCTCCCGGCTCTGCCATGAGTACGTCGATGATGAGTGATATGATTGCCAATCCGGTCAGTACTCCTATGAACGGATTGATGAAAGTCTTGATGAATACGATGAACGGATTCTTCTTTTGTTCGTGAACCACTTCGTTCTTTCCATACGTAAGCCGACGGTCTTCAACTTCTGCCCTTGTCAACCCGAGCCTTGTCGTTTGCAGGTATGAGTAAACGGATTTTGCCGGTTGTGTGGCAGTCAGGAATACTTTCTCGGAGTTGAATGCATACTGAGGCTGTTGTAACTTTTTCTTCCACTTCATAATCTCTTTCCTTTTTTGAAGTTACTAATTGCGTTTCTATTTCACGACGCAAAAGTAAGAACGGCTTCGTGGGGAAGCCGTTAGAGATTTATTAGAGTAATATTAGAAAACCATTAGAGAGATCAGATATGCGGGAGCTTAACGACGTAAGTGGTCCCTTCACCCGGATGCGAGAAGACGGATATTTCCCCTTTGTGCAGGCTCAGTATCTTTTGTGCCAAAGTCATGCCGATGCCGTAGCCGGATGCCACATCTTTGTTTTCGCCACGATAAAAGAGTTGGAACAAGTTCTCTTTGTCTTTGTCTGACATACCCACACCGTCGTCCGAAAGGCGGATGATGGCCCATTCTTCCCAAAAAGAAATCTGGATGAAGGAAGTTTGGTCCGGGGAGTATTTACAGTTGTTTTCGATGAGGTTTACGAACGCTGTTGTAAGGAGATAGCTATTTCCGATCACCGTGAGCACCTTGTCGTCTTCGGCTTCTTGCTCGAATACGAGTTCCACATGGAAATCGGGGTGCGCCCTCAACACAAGTTCCCTTGCATCGAGCAACAGTTCGTCCAGACGGATTTCTTCTCTCTTGATTTGTTCCGGTTCATAATCCGCTTTGGCAAGATTCAGTAGTCCGTCGATGAGTTTAATCACTCTTTGCGAATCCTGCAACGCGTTGTGGATGGCGTTTTGGTATTGCTCCGGGCTTCGTTCTTTCTGCACGGCAAGATCGAGTTCGGCAGAAAGGGCAGCCATAGGGGTACGCAGTTCGTGAGACACGTTGCTGACAAACATCTTCTGCGAGTTGAATGACTTTTCCAGTCTGTCGAGCAGGGCATTGAAGGTAAGGCTCAGTTCGCCTAATTCGTCTTTCTCATTCTTGACAGGCAGGCGTTTGTTGATTCGTGAGGCGGTTATGTTCTCCGCTTCTTTCACGATGCTTCTGATGGGTGTCAATGCGCTCCGGGCAAGGAGGTAACCTACAATAATCAGCACGGTCAGTCCGCTGAACAGTAATAGGGCAAGTGTCTCTTTCAGGATTTCCCGCTTGGCATATCCGTAGCCGTCGTAGGCAGCGGCGGTAACGATGTAATCCTTGCCTCCGAAAGTATAGATGATGCCTACTCCCTGGTAATCCTCGATGTAGAAGTCTATTTCTTTCTTTTGGAGGATGCGCTCTATCATTTTCGGAGTTTCCTTTATGATGTCGTTTTGTAAGGCGTCGTGGTATAACATCCGGAAGTCGGTGTCGTAGACGGCTACTTCTACTTCGTCAATGAACTTTTTGTTGTTCAGGTAAATGGATTGCATGGTTTCGGCATCCACCTGGTTGTTCAGAAACAGGTGTGCCTTGGTGATTGCTTCGCTTTTCAGATTCCTGAAAAAGGCATTGCTGCGCGAGTGTTCACTGACGTAGTAGATGGCAGTGATGAATACCAGGAACACGGCAGCTGTGATACAGGTGTACCGCAGGGTTAAGGCTGTCCTGATCTTCATAGTTTATCCGTCAGTATAAAGCCCATACCGGCTTTGGTATGAATCAGTTTGGTGTCGAAGTCCTTGTCTATCTTTTTGCGAAGATAGTTGATGTATACATCGATAAAGTTGGTTCCGGTATCAAAGTGAGTATTCCAGACCTTTTCGGCTATCTCTATGCGGCTGAGAACCCGCTCTGCATTCTCGGCCATGTAGAGCAACAGGTTGTATTCTTTGGGTGAAAGTTTGATGGGAGTGCCGTTTCGGGTTACGTTCTTTCCTTGTAGGTCAATGTACAGGTCGGAATATCTGATCTCTCGGGGCTGCGGTGTGGCTGCTTCATTATTACGTTTCAGCAGTACCCTGATTCTTGCATAGAGTTCGCGGAAATCGAAAGGCTTCACCATGTAGTCATCGGCTCCTGCATCGAATCCATCCAGTTTATCATCTGTAGAGCCTAAGGCTGTCAGCATCAGGATAGGGATGCCTGGATTCGTTTTGCGGATTTCTTTACATAGTTCAAAGCCATCCATCTTGGGCAGGATAATATCGGAAATCACCAGGTCGAAAGTATGGGCACGGAAGAGGCGTAGTCCCATGATGCCATCGTAAGCCACCATGGTTTGATAACCATTCTCTTCCAGTCCATTCTTGAGCAGGCTGGCTACTCTTGGTTCGTCTTCAATAATCAATATCGTATGCATGGTCCGTATTTTTTATAGATTCCAGTTGTTTTTGTTTGAGACCATACAAATATAGAGATTATTTGTGAGTTTCTCTTTTCTTACTCTTTTAATAAAGGTAACTGATTCAGCATATTCCTGATTTTAATAGCGATACGTGGCATTGGTTCGGCTACGGTCAATCCTATCAGGTCATATTCGGAAGCAATGTCGTTAATCACGCGGACTACTTCCTCGGTCTTCATTCCGCCCGGTTCTACGCCGACGCCTGCTATCATGTCGGCAGGATCTATCACGTCCAGGTCAAAGTGGATGACAACCTTGGAAGCTCCGGTACTTTTCAACCATTCCATAATGGCGGAACTGTTGTCCGCTGTTTCTTTCGGTGCCAGACCTTTTATGCCCAATTCCTTTTGCCGTTCCTGCATGCCTTTGTCCCATGAACGCAGCCCTACGATTAATGCTTTGGAAGCGTCAAACTTACCGGGCAACAAGTTCATAATCTCTTCGTCACCCATTCCCAAGCAAGCGGTGAGGGCCATGGCATGATACCCTTTGTATTCATCATAAGGCAGGTTGATGTCCGGATGCGCATCTATCCAGACTATGGCTACATCGTTCGGGTATCGGGCAGCCAGATAAGTGAACGGAACAACGCTGACCGAACATTCTCCGCCCAGGATGATAATCCGGTCCGGTTTGTTTTCGTTAAGTATATCGAGCGCAGCCTTGCTTTGTTTGACAATCACGTTACGGGAGCTGATACCTTTTTCCGTTGCTCTGTCGTTTATATCGAGAGATACCGGAACTTCCACGGTTTTCTGATTGCTGTCCGGAGCCAGCAGGTTCAGTAACTGGGCACCTAAATAATAACCTCTGGAAGAGTCTTCTGCCGGAATATCCGGCATCCAATGATCTACGATTCCGCCTTGCCATTGCGGATAAATCAGGCGGAGAGGGGTGGTTTCTTTCTTCATATCTTTACTTTTTACGGGTTGTTGTGCATACATTGAAGCGACTCCAATAATGAGTGCAGCTGATAATAAATACTTTCTCATTTTTAGGTACAAAAATAAGAAGTGGCGGAGTAATACACAAGTACGGCTAAATTATTCATATACTGATAAATTTATCCCTACCTGTAAAAGCGTTTATTTCATTTTTACGAGAATGGGATCTAAGCGATAAATTTTTAGTGATAAAATGTAATGAATGCGAAACGTTTTGGTAGATGTTTTTTGTTTGTCCGGCATACTTTCTTTTGCCTGTTTGCTTGTCCTTTTCTTAATAAGCTGTATCTTTGTAGGTAAACTAATGTATTCCAATTAATACTCAGATAATATGGAAGAGCTTCAAGATAAATATGTGCGTTTCGATTGGGCAATAAAACGCTTGCTCCGTCAGAAGGCAAACTTTGGTGTATTAGAAGGTTTCCTCACCGTGTTTTTGGGTGAGAAAGTTACTATTCTGGAAATACTGGAGAGTGAAGGTAATCAGCTATCTGCCGAAGATAAATTCAATCGTGTGGATATTAAGGCGCGTAACAGTAAGGATGAGATTATTATTATCGAGATACAAAACACTCGTGAACTTTATTATCTGGAACGGATTCTTTATGGCGTTGCCAAGGCCATCACTGAACACATCTCGTTGGGCGAGACTTATTATAAGGTGAAGAAAATATATTCTATCAGTATTCTTTACTTTGATATCGGGAAGGGTAGTGACTACCTGTATCATGGTCAAAATCATTTTGTAGGTGTGCATACAGGTGACCGCCTGCAAGTGAATGTCAAAGAGCGTGATGCTATCGTACCTCGAATGCCTGCTGAGATATTTCCTGAATACATCTTGATTCGTGTGAATGAGTTTGATAAGGTGGCTGCCACCCCGCTTGAAGAATGGATGAAATACTTGAAGTATGGCACTATTTGTCCTGATACCACAGCTCCCGGTTTGAGTGAAGCTCGTGAGAAACTGAAATATTTTTCCATGCCTCCTAAAGAACGTATGGCTTATGATGAGCATTTGAGTGCTGTGATGATTCAGAATGATGTGCTGGATTCAGCCAAACTGGAAGGCAAGATGGAAGGACGTGAGGAAGGACGTGAAGAAGGACGTGAAGAAGGTCGTGCAGAAGGACGCGCGGAAGCTTACCTGACCGTTGCCCGTAACATGAAGCAATTAGAGACTCCTATTGACATTATAGTTAAAGCTACCGGTCTAACGCCAGAAGAGATTGACGCTTTGTAGTCTTTTGTGCAGTTTTCCTCTGATATGATTACTTTTGTGCAAACTTGACTCTATGTATAAGAAGAAAATACCTTTTGATATTGATTGTGGCATAAAGATAACGATGGAGGTGATAGGCGGTAAATGGAAGTCCTGTATTATTCAGGAATTGCTCACCAGCCCTAAACGCCCGAGTGAATTGCATCGTTTGTTTACAGATGCAAGTCCTCGGGTTATCAATCAGCAGTTGAAAGAACTGGAAATGCACGGCATGGTCGAGAAGAAGATATTTACAGTACTTCCGCCTCACACGGAATACTCCATAACGGAAGCGGGCAGAACACTCGTTCCCATTATCGAACAGCTTGAGGCATGGGGCGATGATTTCCGTCCGAAGATGAAAGAGATACTGGGAATGGAATAGATTTGCAGCCTGTTGTTTTAGTCGAATGGTACCTTCCAATTTTCATCCAGATAGGCGGCGAAACACATGCCTATCTGTTCTTTATTGTTCTTTTCTTCGGCCAATGCAGGTATCTCGTCCAGAGAGAAATAGTTGCTTTCGGTAGTCTCTATATTGCTCTGAAAACTTCCGCCTGTTACTTCGCAAAGAACAAAGGCTTTGCAGACATTGTATGCATAAGGAGGCACGTTGTGCAGGTTTCTATCCTGCAAAGCAATCAGGCGTACGGCCTTTACATCCAGTCCGGCTTCTTCTTTGACTTCTTTCTCCGTATTGGTTTTGATGCTTTGGTTGACGTCTACCCAGCCACCGGGCATAGACCATACACCAGCTTTTTCCTTTACCAGGAGTATTTTCCCGTCTTTAAAGATGGCGGCACGGGTATCCAGTTTAGGTGTTTGGAAACCGGTTTCATTGCAGAATAATTCTTTTACTTTCTCTATCGGCAGATCGCTTTGATGGCTCATAATCTCTGCCGATATTTCCCGGATACGTTCAAAACGCTCGATGTCGAAGGGATCGCGGGAGTAGGTCAGTCCTGCCTGAGCTATGAATTGTAATTCCTTGACCCATTCGAGCCAGCGGGGATCAGTGTTCTTATTCATTGGATATCTGAGTTTAAAGTATCATATACAATTTTGGATATACTGGCGATGATAGCTGCATTATCTGCATCGGTTTCCTGCGACTCCATGACGAAGACAGCTATATAATATTTCTGTCCGTTGGGCAGAATAACAAAGCCTGCATCGTTATCAGCAATCTTTATCCCTTCCGGAGTCCGGTCGGAAGAGCCGGTCTTATGGCCTACGATTACGTCGGCAGGCAACTGGCCTTTCAGCTTATCTTTACCGGTAGAGGTTTCCTGCATGATTGCTTGCAGGAAATCTTTATATTGGGCTGCAAACAGAGGTTGATTGTCGGCTATATTCAATAGCCTTACTACTTCTTCCGGAGTACTCCAGTTCAGATAGGCATCTCTGGAGGTATGCATGAGGGTTTCCGTTGCCGCAAGATTACAATCCTTTATTCCTAACGATTTCACATACTCATTTACTTGGTCTATACCGCCGGCATATTCTATAAGGATATCACATGTATTGTTATCGCTTTTCGAAATGGTGTATTTCAGCAACTCTCCGAGGGAAATTGTAATATCCTGATCGGGGAATTTATCTCTTAACGGACTGTATGTGTTGGGCGTCAGTTGAGAAGACTTTACTTCGATAAGACTGTCTAAACCGACGTGGTCTTTATCCATCTTGTCCAAAACGGCCAGTCCCACGTGAAATTTGAAGACGCTTAACAGGGGGAAATGGATTTGGTTATTATAAACGGCTACAATCTCATCATTGGCGAGTACGGCAACACCTACCGTAGCTTTTTTATCTTTCAGAACAGAATCTATTTGTTGCTCTATCTTCTGCTTCGGGGTGCGGTTGGTGGTATTGCATGCACTGAACAAGATTGCCAGCGCCATACAGCTTAAAAAGAATTTTGCTTTCATAAATCTACTTTAGCGAGTTAATATTAATTCTGGTCTTACTTCTCTTATCATAACAGGTGCAATTCTTTAGCAATCCGGCAAGCTTCTATTGAATTGTTTACCTGAAGTTTCTCCAGGATATTTTGCCGGTGCCGGTTTACGGTATTTACACTTATGGATAATGCTTGGGCAATGTCCTTACTCATTTTCCCCTTATTTATCAATTGCAGGATTTCTCTTTCTCGGTCTGACAACAGGTCGTTGCAATTCTGCTTTTCCAGTTCGAGGGTTTGCCCGTCTGCTGAGTTAAGAATGGTGCAACTTAACGACGTATCCATTGAAAAGTTGTAAAGGCATAAGGACAACCATACACTTCCGTTTGAGTGGCTCGCTATATAAAACATTCTGTGCAAGATGTGTACATACCTGCCCGAATGATCGCGCATGCGTATATTGTGTATGAGGTGGTAGTCCGGACGTTTCTTTTCAGGAACACTTTTCAGGAAGTGGAAGAAGCGGAGTTCCTGCAAATGCTTTTCCTGTAGGTCGTCCGGATGGATGTGGCTGAATATTTCTTCTTCCCATATAGACTGAATGGTTTTGGCGGTATTCCGTTCTGACAATCCCAGATTCTCGGCTACCCCGCCGTAATAAATATAACTAATATTTGCTTTCATATCGCTCAATACTGCTATGGCATTTTCGGTCTGTGCATATATGGAAGCTATATGTTTGCACTCATTCAGGCGTTCCGTTTGTTTCTGTTCCTCGGTGAACGCTTGTTTCAGTAACTCTTTCTTCAGTTTATTTACGATGTCCATACGGCATGGAGATGGGAAAAATGGTTATTAATCAGTATTGCCGACTTATCTGTAAGCCTTTACCTTTGCAAAGGTAATGAAAACTAATGGTTATTTATTTAAGTACAATAAATTATGGAGAGTGAAAAAGCAAAAGCGAAAGCCGGGAAATTGTATGATGCCAATAATGATATGGAGCTTGTATCGGAGAGGGAAGCTTGCAAAGAAGTATGTTATGAACTGAATAGCCTGCGCCCTTCACAAAAGAAAGAACGCGAGAGCATTATCCGCCGGTTGTTCGGCAAGACCGGGAAATCCTTCTTGATAGAACAACCGTTTTATTGTGATTACGGATATAATATAGAAATAGGGGAGAACTTCTATTCGAACGTGAATTGCGTTATTCTGGATGGAGCCAAAGTTACATTTGGCGATAATGTTTTTGTGGCTCCGAATTGTGGTTTCTATACTGCCGGACATGCCTTGGATGCGGAGCAGAGAATCCAGGGACTTGAATATGCTTATCCTATCACTATCGGAAATAATGTGTGGATTGGTGCCCAGGTCTGTGTGTTGCCGGGAGTGACGATTGGTGATAATACGATTATTGGTGCCGGAAGTGTGGTCACAAAAAGTATTCCTGCCAATGTACTGGCTGTCGGTAATCCTTGCCGTGTGCTACGTACGATTACCGAAGCGGACAGGGCTAATTATATATCAGAATAATAATTCATTAAAATGACACGGGAAATGAAAAAGTTACTTTTTAGTCTGTTGATGATGATTGGGGTGGAAGCCTCTTTTGCACAGACGTTGGAAAAAATGCAGTGGTTCAACGAACCTGAACAGTGGGAAATAAAGGATAAAAGTCTTTCAATGTTTGTCACTCCGCAGAGTGATTACTGGCGTATCTCTCATTATGGCTTTACTGTGGATGACGCCCCTTTCTATTATGCAACGTATGGCGGTGAATTCGAAGTTAAAGTGAAAGTGACGGGCGATTATAAGGCACGCTTTGACCAGGCGGGACTGATGTTGCGCATCGATCATGAAAACTACATCAAAGCAGGTATTGAGTTTGTAGACGGAAAATTCAATCTGAGTACAGTGGTGACTCACAAGACCAGTGACTGGAGCGTAATCACGTTGGATAAGCCTGTTCCTTATATTTGGATTAAAGCTGTCCGCAGGCTGGATGCTGTTGAAATCTTCTATTCGTTTGATGACAAGACTTATACGATGATGCGGAATGCATGGTTGCAGGATAATATTCCAGTGAAGGTTGGATTCATGGCTGCCTGTCCCGACGGAGGCGGGTTTAATGTTAAGTTTGAGAACTTCAAGGTAAAGCACCTGCCTGATATGCGCAGGTTGGAATGGCTGAAAAGGAATGCAGAATAAATAGGGTTGGTTCAATTAAGTTTGGTAAAAAGACAAATGCCGGCAAAAAAGAAGAGTGATTCTTTATTTGCCGGCATTTATTCTGTTTTGAAATTTAAAGAATTTATTTTCTGAAATAGCCTTGTTTAATATCCTATTGTGAAGCGCTCCTTGTGGTGCTTCTTCTGTTCCAGCTCGTCTACCATTGCCACGGCATAGTCTTCAACGGAGATATTGCTGTCTCCATTTGCATCTACCACTAAGTCGTCTTTTCCGAAACGGAACTTTCCGGTACGTTTTCCCGGTGTCATGTTGGCGGCAGGAGAGAGGAATATCCAGTCAATATCTTTTTCCTTGCGAAGTGTATTCAGATAGAATTCTCCGAGGGATTTGATTCCGGGCAACAGTTGGGCTGGAACATCGTCAGCATCCATCACCATCTTTCCGGGAGCGTAGAACAGGGTTCCGGCACCACCCACGATAAGCAGACGCTCAACGCCGGCTTTCTTCACACTATCCACTATCAGCGGATAGTTCTTCAGCGTTTCTTCGTAAATATTGGGATTCTTCCAGCCGGGGTTATAAGCACTGATGACGGCGTCTTTTCCTTTACAGGTTTCAATCAGAACATCGGCATCGGTCACATCTGCCTGAACGACTTTCAGGTTCGGATTGCTGACAGTCACCTTAGCCGCGTCGCGTACGATGGCAGTTACTTTGTGGCCTCTGTTCAGTAATTCATTGAGGATAGCGGTTCCTACAAAACCGCTGGCTCCTATTAGTACTACATCTTTCATAATGGTTCGTTATTTATATTTCTATATTAAACTGTTTATCTACAATAAAAGTTTGACGGTGGTTGCTCTTTTTGAGAATGTTTAATAACTTGTCCTCTTGTCAATCAGCTTAATCTTCGGGATGCAAGAAACTATTCTTCAAAATTCTAAAATCTAATCTTACAACAGTTGTGTTTCTTTCTTACAATAGTTGTTGTAAGAAAGAAACACAACTGTTGTAATAAAATATAATATATGTTGTAAGAATAATAATGTGCATAAACAGAATTAGTTTCTTGCGGATAGGATTTTAATTCTACGCAATTACAGAAATAATTTATAATAAGTTGTCAATAGGTTCTTTGCAACCCGGTTGCATTTCCTGTTCCTTACCTTTGTACCAAATAAAAAAGTAAGAAGATTATGGAAAGTACATGTCAGTGTTGTTGTTCACATACTCATTCGCAGAGCAAAGAAAAAGAGAAATCTCTCATTCGGAAGTGGTGGGCTCCGGTGTTGTCCGGTGTCTTCCTTCTGCTGGGTATTATCTTCCAGCATAAGGAATGGACGTGGTTCGCTAATCCGGTTGTCGAGCTTCTTTGGTTTCTTATAGGCTTCCTGCCTGTCGGACTGCCCGTGATGCGCGAAGCCTGGGAGAGTATTTTGCAAAAAGACTGGTTCAACGAGTTTTCGCTGATGGCATTGGCTTCCCTTGGAGCCTTCTATATCGGAGAATATCCTGAAGCACTGGCAGTAATGCTGCTCTATTCCATTGGAGAGATGTTGCAGGATAAGGCTGTGAACCAGGCATCCCGTAATATCAAAGATTTGCTGGATGTACGTCCCGAACAGGTAGACGTATACCGAATGGGGGGACTGACTACCGTTTCCCCCCGTGAGGTAAATGTAGGAGAAGTGATCGAAGTGAAGCCCGGCGAACGCGTTCCCTTGGATGGTAGCCTGCAAAATCCTTATGCCGTCTTCGATACTTCGGCACTGACGGGGGAGAGTATGCCGCGCAATGTCTCCGAAGGAGGCGAGGTACTTGCCGGTATGATTGTCAGCGGACAGGCAGTGAGCATACAAGTGACGAAGCCTTATGACCATAGCACTCTGGCACGTATTCTTACTTTAGTTCAGGATGCGGCGGAACGGAAAGCACCGGCGGAACTTTTTATCCGGAAGTTCGCCCGTATTTATACACCGATTGTAGTACTGTTGGCTTTTCTTATCGTTGCCCTTCCTGCACTTGTTGCGGCTGTGCATCCGGGATTTGACTATGTGTTCAATGACTGGCTCTATCGGGGATTGGTATTTCTGGTAATATCCTGCCCTTGTGCATTGGTTATCAGCATCCCATTGGGCTATTTTGGCGGAATAGGAGCGGCTTCGCGTACAGGTATCTTGTTTAAAGGAAGTAATTATCTGGATGCCATAACTCGTATCAATGCAGTTGTATTCGATAAAACAGGTACGTTGACTACCGGTAGTTTCCGTGTGACATCCATACAGGCAACAGATATCCCCGAAGATGAATTACTGAGTTTAGTGGCATCTGTAGAAAAGAAGAGTACCCATCCTGTGGCACAAGCCATTGTGCACTATGCTGCCGGACGTGGTGTGAAACCTGCGGTTGTGACCTCTCTGAACGAATTGGCCGGATATGGTCTGGAAACTGAGGTGGAACACCATCAGGTATTGGTCGGTAATATCCGTTTACTGATCGACCGTCAGATAGCTGTACCCGGAGAACTTGCGGATTGCGTAGCTACAGTGGTGCTCTGTGCCGTGGATGGGAAGTATGTCGGGCATCTGCTACTTTCAGACACTCTGAAAGAGGATGCGGTAGATGCTATTAAAAAATTAAAGGCTTTAAAAATAGATAATATTCAAATGTTATCCGGGGATAAACAAGAGATTGTTAATATCTTTGCAAAGGAATTGGGAATTGACAAAGCCTACGGCGACTTATTGCCGGAAGATAAGGCCGTTCATTTGGAACAACTCAATTCTGTTCCGGGTATGTCTGTCGCATTTGTCGGAGATGGCATGAACGATGCCCCTGTATTGGCTCTCAGTGATGTGGGCATTGCCATGGGAGGGTTTGGCTCGGACGCTGCCATCGAAAGCGCGGATGTCGTTATTCAGACTGATCAGCCATCCAAAGTTGCAACCGCCATCTCTATAGGGCGGGCAACGCGACGGATAGTGATGCAAAATATAGTAGGTGCTATTACGGTGAAGGTGTTGGTGTTGCTGGCGGGTGCCTGCGGATTTGCCACCCTTTGGGCGGCAGTGTTTGCTGACGTCGGCGTAGCTTTGTTGGTGGTGCTGAATTCAGTCCGTATATTGAGAAAGAAGTTTTAAGAAATATGGAAGAAATATATTTGCATAAATTGTCCCTGCGGGATATAAAGCCTACGGCCATGCGTCTGCTGATTCTCCGTACTATGATGGAGATGAAGCGGGCTGTGTCCGTCACCGACCTGGAAGAGAAACTTGATACGGTTGATAAATCTACCATTTTCAGGACATTGACCCTGTTCCTTTCCCATCATCTGATACATGGAGTGGATGACGGAAGCGGTTCGCTGAAATATGCGGTTTGCGAAGATTGCTGTATGTGTACGGTGGAAGACCAACACATGCATTTTTATTGTGAGCAGTGCCACAAGACGTATTGCATCCGAAGTGTGCATGCCCCAACGGTCAACCTTCCGGAAGGGTTTATGCAGACTGGAATAAATTACGTTATCAAGGGCATTTGCGCAGATTGTGCAGTTCATCAGAAAATAGACACAGAAGAATAATAAAGATGTGATGGGACATTTCTATTACTTATGCTTCCTTTTATTAGGATTCTTGTCTTTGCCTGTCTGCGCAGGCGAAGACAAGCGTGTGCCGGAACAATATACCAAAGAGTATATGATGAAGAATTACATGACCCAACCCGACCGGGTCTTGCAATTGCTGGACGAAGCCGAAGCAAATGGTGCAATGCCTTTGAATGTCGTTGATGAACTGCGCAGCGTGGTTTATCGTAATATGTATAGAAATAAATCTGCTTTTCATTATGCCCGCAGGGCTTATGTTCACGATTCTCTTTCTCACAATGCTCCTTCGCATCTGTTGACGATGACGGTGGCTATGGCCGAATTGTCTCATCTGCTAAGTGAATATAAGGAAAGCATGCGCTATGCTGTACAGGGTATGGAACTGGCGCGCGAACTTAAAGATATACAGTCTGAATGTAAGTTGCTGTTTTGCATGGGAGAGAACAAAAGAATGCTGTCTTTCAAAGAAGAGGGGTATCAGTTTTTTGATCAGGCTATTGGTTTGCTTGATGACTCTAAAAATGAAGATCACGAGGTAATGCTTTCTTATTTTTATGGAGTGAAGATGGGATATCTGATTGCTGACAAGCGATCAAACGATGCCTTAGAAATAGGTCTGCAACGTGAAAAGCTGCTTGACAAGATGAGTAAACAACCGGAAATCCGTGCGGATCTACTGGATCTGCAATTTACGTATATATACTCCAAATTGGCCTATCTTTTCCAATTAACGGGAGACCGGGAGCGTGCGGCTGCTTATTATAAGAAATATCAGTCGACAAATGCTTCTTCTACTCCTGATGGTAAATTTGATGCCACTCCTTATTTATTACTTTTGGGAGAATGCCAGGCCGTATTGGACAATTGTCGTGATTTTAAGGAAGTGATGCGACAGCAGGATACATTGAACAACCAGTATCTCACTATCCTGAATCTGGAAATACTGGCTAATACAAAATTAGAGAACTATAAAACGGTTATAGATCTTCAAAGGGTTATCGCTGCAATAAAAGATAGCATTTATCAGCGGGAAAAACAGAATGCTGCACTGGAACTGGATACGCTCTACGAGCTGAATGAGAAAGAAGCACGTATTTCAGAACAGGCGTTTCAGTTGAAGATACGTAACATTACGCTGATATGCATTCTGAGTGGTACATTGCTGGCGCTATTCTTTTTGTGGAGACTTTGGCAGCAAAACCGTGTAATCAGAAACAAGAACAAAGCATTGGTAAAACGTATCAATGAGCAATTCTCCATGCAGGAGGAAATGGACCGCTCACAGTCGGGCATAGCGAAAGATCTTTCTTTTCCCGAAAAGGTGGAAGATGAGTCCGGTGCTAACGAAGAGCAGGATAAGCAGATGAATAAGATGATTTTCGAGAAGTTGGATTACATCATAAAACGGGATAAAATGTATCTTTCTCCCAACTTGTCGAGGGAGGAGTTGACCCGAATTGTTCGCATGAATAACACTCGTTTTGCCAAGATGATAAAGGAGAATACGGACACTAACCTGAGTGGATATATCAATAACCTGCGCCTGGATTATGCGATATATTTAATGAAAGAACACCCCGATTATACTTTGCGTGCTATAGCGGAGTCATCGGGTATCAGCAGCATGCCTACGTTTCATCAGTTGTTTAAGGGAAGAACGGGAATGACTCCTATGGAGTTTAAGAATGCCCAAAATGATATTAATACTTAAAGTGTTGTGTGTTAGGTATATAATACTTTTCTTAATAACTTTTGATACTATCTTTAATAACTATATAAAATATATTTCAAGGTATTTTCTGAGAATTGAGTTCCTTTGTAACTCTAATCTTTATTTTGACACATTCACCCTCATGAAGATAACTTGAATTATGATGTATATTTTACATTTAATAACTCTGTTTGCTTTCATTGTTTCACTGATAGCGGCAGTCTATTATTTTCAAAAATATAATAAGATTCGCAACCGTCTCTCCGGTATTGATGGTAAGCAGGAGCTGATGAAGCCCTATAATCTCTTGATGCAAGAATTGGAGCAAAAGCAACAGCAGTTGAAACAGCAGAACCTTCAACAGCGTTTGCTGGTGAAAGCCATTAAGCTGAAACTGTGGAAATGGGATTTGAAACGTAAAGAAATTATCTGGGGTGGGGATTTGGAGAAAGATGAGCAGGAAGTTACAGTCGTGAACGCAGATGAGCACCTGTCGCATATATTACCGGAATACAGAAAGAGGATATATGAAATGATAGATGGATTGGAGAAAGACTCTGCCAAGCTTATCGATGAAGAATTCTTATACCAGAATGAAGATAATACTTTATCATGGAGGAATATCTATGGTGCCGTATATGAATATGATGAGAATGGAAAACCTGCTGTGCTGATCGGAGGTACCCAGATCATTGGCGAGAGGAAAAAACTGGAAAATGATTTGCGGGATGCGAAAGACAAAGCAGAGGAGGCCAACCGGTTGAAGACGGCCTTTCTGGCAAATATGAGTCATGAGATTCGTACTCCTTTAAATGCCATTGTTGGTTTCTCCGGCATATTGGCAGATACGGAAGATATAGCGGAAAAGAAAGAGCTTTGTAATCTGATCAACCACAACAATGCGCTTCTACTGAAAATAGTGGATGATATTCTTGATATTTCGAAAATAGAGGCGGGGTATATAGATCTGCATCCCACATGGTTCTGTCTGTCCGACCTGATAATGGAAAGTGCTACTGAATATCGGGTGAAAACGGCCGGAAGACTGGATATTCGTATTCATAATACAGGGCAGGATTATATGGTTGAATTGGATGCAAAACGTGTGAAACAGATATTGAATAACTTCTTATCCAATGCTTTGAAGCATACGCAGGAAGGGTATATTGATATTACTTATGGCATTGCGGAGCAAGGTATTAAGATTAAAGTAACGGATACGGGGTGTGGTATTCCGCAGGAAAAATTGTCTATTGTTTTTGAACGTTTTGAAAAAGTGGACGCTTTTACACAAGGAGTCGGGTTAGGGTTGCCTATCTGTAAATCCCTTGTGGATTGTATGGGTGGATCTATTGGATTGACTTCGGAAGAAGGAGTGGGTACAACTATTTGGGTTACATTGCCTTGTGGTACTGCACCTGTTCCAAAGTTGCACAAGGAAACGTCAATCGACAACTTCTATTCCTAATCCTGTGAGCAATCCTTCCAATCCATAGCGGGAGAATTTCGCTTTTTTCAGACGGTTGGCAGCGGGATTCAAGGCATAATTGCGTGCAGTAGTGAAATCTGCTTTTTCCAGGTTGGTGTGATGGAAAGATGCGTAATAGAGATCACATTCTTTAAATACTGCATTGGAAAGGTCGGTTTCCATGAAGTCTGCGTTTTGCAAGTCGCACCCTGTGAAACGGGTTCCTTTGAGTTTCATCTCGGTGAACAGTGCATAAGACAGCAGACAATTATGGAACTCCACGGACAAACCGAAGCGGTTGCTAAGACTGAAGTTGATGCCTGTCATTTTGCAATCGGTGAACAGGACATCAAGCCAAGAGGTATTACTGGTTTTTACTAATGAAAGGTTGCACTCCTTGAATGTGCATTTTTCGAATATAACTCTTCCGATTGATTTATCTGAAAAATTACATTTGTCAAATGTACATTCATAATAATTTGTTTCCAGCTCTTCGATGGAGAAATCTACTTTTTCTATGGTCTTGTCTTCCATTTATCTTTTCAATTAATTCATTGCTTTGAATACGGGTTCCGGTTTCTGTATTTCTGATTCGAAGCCGAACCAATAACCTTGATTGGTTTCCTCATTGACAGGCAGAAAGCAAAGGCGAAGATTATCCTTGTATTGGCCATACAGTACTTGCCAGTTCTCCGGAGGAACCTGCCGTTTGGTCTTAACCTTCTCTGCCGGAAGTTTTTTCAGTGACATACCGGCCTCTATCCAAGCGATGCTGGCTTCTAACTGATACTCCGGATAGTTGTGTTTGCAGAATTCATACAAGATGAGTCCTCGCTTTTCCAGACTCATCGGTTGGTCTATCAAACCTATTTGTATCAGATGTTCCAGAAACCGATACAGGAATTTTTCTTCTTTCAGAATGAGTTTCCGGGTGATGGACTGCCAGGCCGGAGTATTATAAAATCCATCCAGCAGGCGGGAGAGTTGGCGGGCTGTTTGCAATTCACTTACATTGATCTCGCGGGTTTGAAGCACTTCATAGGGTGGAAGTGGAGAATATTGGATACCCAATTCTTCCGCTCTTCTTCGCATCTCCGTGCCGGGAAGTAATTTGAGAGATTCCAGTTGTATTTCTCCCGCACCGTATGCTGCCAAAACACGGATGTCTTCGAATATTTCTGAAAGATGGTAGAGTGGAAGTCCTGCAATTAAATCGGCATGTGTTTCCATATTGGGTAGAGAACACAGGAATTTCAGGCCTTCCAGTGCATCTGTCAGCTTTCCCATTCTCCGGCTTTTTTCGAGTACAGGTTCACGCAGGCTTTGTATACCTGCTTCCAGGTGTAACAGACCTTTGGGCAAATGTTTTAATTCTTCTTTCAGTTCTTCGGAAAGTAGTGCAGGGTGTATTTCCAGGTGGAAACGTATATCCGGGTGATATTCAAGAAACAGTTCAAGCAATTCTTTTGCCCGGTGGGTATTGTAATTGAAAGTACGGTCGAGCACACGCACGTTTTTAATGCCATGTTGATGAATGATCCGGAGGCGTTCGCGGATAGCTTCTATGGACAGTGTACGTACAGGCTTTTCGCCTCCACTGACGCAGAATGCACAGGTGTTGAAACAGCCTCGTGTCGTTTCCAGCTGTACGAAAGGTTTGCTCCAATTAAAGAAGCGGCTTTTTTCGGGAGGTATGAGATCTGAGAATTTCAGTACGCGTGCTATTCCGTTGTCTCTGTACTGGCCGTTGGAGTCGAGGTAACAGAGTCCGGGAATGGTATTCCACTTTTCCGGTTCGTTCCGGCATGTGAGCCATTGCGGGAATACTTCTTCTCCTTCTCCTCTGAATACACAGCTGACATAAGGGTTCTTATGCAGGAAGTATTCATTGTCTCCCAAATACTCAGGACCGCCTAATACAATGCAGCATTGTGGCAGGAGCGCTTTTACTCTTGAAAGGATATGGAGCAATTGCTCATGGTTGAAAAGCCAGGTTGTAGCGGCAAGTATGTCAGGTTGGCGATGGTAGACTTCATTGACGGTCAGACCTACATTCTCATTGATAGTGGCTGATACGATATCCCATTCGATGGAAGTATCATCGGCAATCTGGGCTTGCAGTGCCGGAAGTGCCAGGGAAGAATGTGCGTATGAGCTGTTGAGGTCGAGCCAGAGTAACTTCATTTTATATAGGATTGGGTTTACAAAAACAGTTGCAAAGATAATGAATGTATTCTTATCTGCCTCTTTTCTGCCTGCCCAATCCTTTGCTTATACTCTTTTAGCCTGCTTTAGGTCCGACTACGGATATTCTGACGCATTCGCTGGGAACTAATGTCAGTAATTCATCCAGGAACTCACGGCTACATTCCAACAAGGTTTCCTGTGTCATTTCTTCTTTGGAGGTAGCGAAGAAGTGAAACAGGTTATCAGAATCAGGAAGTTTCTTTACTGAATAGATTATATCCGTTGATTTCTCATTGTATGCTTGCGCCAAATCATCAGCTCTTGCCCAGAATTGAGTTGCTTTGTCACCACCGATTTCTACGACTGCAATTAATTTCTCGTTTGTTTCCATAATCATTTATTTTAGTTATACATGTTGTCTTTAATATCAGGAGTCTGTTGATTTATGCTCCGTCATAATATTCGCAAATCAGGTGTCGTCAAACAAAAAATAAATGTAGAATTATCTACTTTCAACTTTTTGAAACAAAGAGACTGTTTGCGGCACACCTGATAATTCCGAACGTTAAAATAACAAATAAGCCTTTTTTATGGTTTCAGGAATTTGCCTTTTTTACAGAAACATGGGCATGTGGAGGGTTGATTTTATACTAACTTTGCAGTGCTTTTAACAAGTTATGCGAATCAGTAGTTGAATTTATTGCTTCATGTTTTTATTGTACTATTAAATAAGAAATTGAAAGAGTTCTACCAAACGAAAGGCTATGAAGATTCACGCATAGCCTTAGAACGTTGGTATGATATAGCAGAAAAAGTAGAATGGAAAAACCTATCTGATATTAAAGTAGATTTTCCTGCTGCTGATTATGTAGGCAATCAGCACTATGTATTCAATATTAGAGGTAACAATTATCGACTGATAGTAGTTGTAAAGTTTACAATGGGCTATATTTTTATTCGGAAAGTGTGTACTCATAAAGAATATGATAAAATAGATTGTTCAACCATTTAAGATACAGGATATGAATAAAGTTAGTAAAGAACAATATGAATTTGCTTTGGCAAGAGTAGAGGAACTTCTGCCATTGGTTGATGATAATACCCCTGCAAACGATAAGAATGCGGTGGAACTTACAGTTATGTCCGACATTGTGATAGCTTACGAAAAGGAGCACTTCCCAATAGAAAAACCAACTGTTGCAGAATTGATAGAATTATCTCTTGAAGAAAAAGGAATGAGTCAGAAGCAACTTGCTGGTGAGATTGGAATAAGTCCTTCACGGGTGAATGATTATATCGCTGGACGTTCAGAGCCCACCCTTAAAATTGCGAGGTTGCTATGTAGGGTGCTGAATATTCCTCCGGCTGCGATGTTGGGATTCTAATCCAAAATACAAATATGAAAAAGAGAAAGAAAATAGTATTACTACTAGGTGCAGGTTTTCCTGTAGCATGGGGAGCTCCATTTTCCAAAGATATTCTTGATAGAATAATTGAAGATAAAGAATATATGTATGATAGTAATACAACTTGGGGTAAATTTATATTTGATACATTAAAATCTTTTTATGAAGAGGAGGACGGAGTCACTGTTAATTTCGAGACAGTGATTGCTGCATCGGAATCTATAATGAATTATGTTATAGCGTCAACCAATGAAAACAGGAATTCGTATAATACGTCATTTACTCCTGCTATTAATGTACTAATAGATTCCATCCAGCAAAAACTAGATGAGATATCTGATGAATTAGAGAAAAGGAGGCATTTTTATTCTATATACAAACATTTTGTGGATATTGTTATTCAATTCATTAAGGGGTATGATGAAAAAGCTTGTGCTGCTGAGTATAAACTACTAAATGAAAGATTGAACGAATTTATTGAATCTTTATTGAACAAGAAATATTCAGTAAAAATATATACCACAAATTATGACGCTATGATACCTCAGATTCTTTCAAAGCGTAAAATATATATGGGGGAACATTTGTTATCTGATTATAGTATTGTTTATAAAGCTAATTATTTAAGAAATAAAGACTCTCATTTAAGTTACTTTTACCTACATGGCTCTATCTATTGGACTTTTAAATTTGTAGAGAATAAATATAGAGTTGTAAAATCTACGATAACTGGAGAGGTGCAATCCTTAACTGCTCAAGGCGGAAATCCGAGTGAGAATTTAATTTTTAGCCCGATAATTGTTGGGTATACTAAGACTCAAAGAAGTCTAATGAATCCTTTTAATATCGGATTTACTAATTTTGCAAATGATTGTAATGATTGCAATAAGTTGCTAACAATAGGGTATTCGTTTTCTGATCCACATATTAATTCTATAATTCAAACTAATGTAGACTTTAATAAAGTTCGGCTTGCATATATAGGATTCGTTGAAAGGTTTGAAGGTTCTTCAGAGTATACGAAAATAGATTACTTCATAAGAAGATTGTATAAAAAAAACGAGGATGAAAGTTGGTTCAACTCAATTAATAATAATTTTGTTGCATATAAAAAAGGGTTTTCTAATTTTATAGAGAATAGAGATAATTGGGCTAAGATTTAAAGACTGCTAGCATAAAAAAGGCGTGATTCACTCAGTTTCACGCCTTTTTTATACTCATTTCCCACAATCACCTGATTGTGGTTTTCTACCACTCCAATTATTCCCTTTTCATCCACTTACTGACTACTTTATATACCGTATTTACGACAATGGATTGATTGTCGTGAATGGGAAGCCTAAATATTTATCAATCATCTGTATTGGTAGTATTTTTACTTCCGCAAATTGAATCTCAAATTTTAATTCATACGGTATGACAATCTTAGAACAAATCTTGGCAGGACTGCAACAGAAATTCACTGGGGTGGATACTGCTATCTTAACCCGAATCGCTACTAAAAAGGCAGAGGGTGTAACGGACGAGACAAAGGTAAACTCCATCGTGGAGGGTATCAGCTTTTCGGACGTGTTAAATTCCTATGGCGATTTCCGTGCCGGGGATGCTACCCGTACTTCTGTATTGAACTACGAGAAAAGGCATAACCTTAAAGACGGTAAGCCAATTGAGAACCCCAATCCCAATCCTAACCCTAATCCGAAGACGGAAGATAAGACGGACGATATGGCGACTATTATTGCCAACGCAGTGAATGCAGCCGTTAAACCTCTTTCTGATAAGCTCGCTCAATTCGAGACAGAGAAGTTACAAGCTACCCGGCAGGAGCAGATTATGGCAAAGGCAAAGGAGTATGGTATTCCAGAAACATTCGCAAAGCGTTATGCAATTCCTAATGATGCGGACTTAGATACTTATTTCAAGGACGCAAAGCAGGAACTTGCCAATGTTGGCTTTAGCGGTGTAACCCCTCCCGAATCAGCAGAAACGAAGATTGAGAAAGAAGCTGAATCTATCGCCAAGATGATTGACGAGGGAACGAATGCTATTGTTGAACAAAACAAGAATTAATTATGTCAGCAGGATTTAAGTATGACTTGGTTCCGCATGTTGAGCAAGAGGAACGTTACGATGTCCAGACAGGCATCCGTAGACGTGGCCCGTTCAAGCTCGATACGCAGAACCTAGTAGTGGGAAGTTTTCTTCCCGGATTTACACCGATTTGTGCGGATTTGAAAAACAAGTTCGCTTATGTGGTAATCAATGTGGAAGTAGTGGAAGCATACGCAACCGGTGATGCTGCATTGTCCATCAAGGTAGCCAAAAACTCTTTGGCATACGTGGGTATGTTCATCGGAAGCGGTACGAAAGGTGCGGAAGTAACGGCTATTGACAAGACCAACAAAATGTATGATGTATTGACAATCAAGGCTGCTTTTGGTGAGAATATCGCCAAAGATGCGGTACTCTTTGAGGCGGTTGCGGTTGATGGTTTGAAGCAGAAGCACGTGGCAAATTCGGCTCTGTACAACCGGACAAAGGTTGAGGATGGAATCACACTGGTTTCATTGCTTCGTACAGCCGCAGAAATTGAGCCTTCAAAATTGGTTATGCCGTTCTCCGAGAACGATAAAGCCAACACGAAGGGATGGTTTGAATTTAACGAGTAAGGAGGCAGGATATGTTTTTAACGATTCAAACATTATTCGATGATGCGAACATTGTTTCCGCTATCATTAGACGTGTGAACCAGACACGTAAAGACACAATCTATTGGCAGCAGTATCTTACTTTCCGTAGAGTAACTACTCGTGTGTTCAAAGATTATATCGGCTCTGTAACTGGGGTAATGGCCGGTTCTATCAATTCACGTTTTGGAGAGAAACCTATTCGTGAACGTAGAAATATCGGCTCCGGCTATGGTGAGATTGCCTATTTGGGTGATGCTTATCAGATGTCTATTGACCGTCTTTCTGAATTGCAGGATTTAATTGACAAGTTCAATGTAGCTAAAACGGCAGATCAAAAGGCCGCAATGGAAGAGATTGTAAACTTCCTGGCAGATGATTACCGTCAGATTACCCTTGCTGCTCACAAACGCATGGATATTATTGTTGGTGCCTTGTTGATGCTTGGTGAAGCCACCGTTTATAACAAGGATGCTGCAATTACTTCCGGTCAGACCAATAATAAACTGTTGGAAATTACCCTTCCGTTCAACTTTATCAAGCCGATAAGTGGCGATGTGATTGTAGACGGAAAGAATATGTTTATCTCTTATTTGAGAGAGAAACTTCATTCTTTGGCTCCTGACTTTGGTGTTTATGCCAAGATGATTATGACACGTGCATCTTTCAATAAGCATGTTCTTGGTTCATCCGAGTTTGGAGAGCAATATAAGATGATTCTCGGTACTAACGAAATGAAATTGAGTACAGGCTTGGTTTCCTCTTCTTTGGCTTCCGAAGTGTTCACCGGTATCGGCCTGCCGCGTATTGAAATCAAGGAAGATTACGTGAAAGACCAAACGGGAAAGAACGTGCAGATTTACGCAGATAATCGTATTACCCTGCTACCCTCTGACCAAATCGGTTATATGCGCCACCATACCCCGTATGAAGCGGCTGACCCGGTACAGGGACGTACTTATATCCCGTCAGAAGGTCAGATGCTTATCTCCAACTATCGCGACAAAAACGGTCGCTATATGGAATATACGGCAGAGTGGATTCCGCAGATTTCCAATCCGGATTTGATTACCAATATCGACTTGAGCGAGATTGCATCAATCCAATCAGCATAAGGAGGTGGCTATGAAAATAAGGGTTATATCTGTTTTTCGCGACAAGTTCACCGGTAAGTATTATACTCCTGGTGAAGTGATTGAAGTCAGCGAGGAATCGCGTGTGATGGACATGGAGAGCCGCAGGCTTGCCGAACGGGTTGAGGTGAAAACTCCCGAAGTGAAGGCTCCCGAAGAAAAGAAAGAGGTTAAAATCTCCCTTTTTGAAAAAGAGTTTGATAAAAAGGTTTTGGTTGATGCTTTAAAGTCTATCGGCGTGCAGGCTTCCGGTAACATGAAAGAAGAAACTCTTTTGGGTAAGGTTGCAGAATTTGATGAAGAATCAACTGCCAAGCTGAAAGAAGCATTAGGAATTGAGTAAGGATAGGGTAGTTTACTCTACCCTTCCGTTGTCTAATTTTATAAATCAGAAAAGAAATGAAGAATTTTATTTTTGCCATGTGTGTTTTTTTGATGATGTCTTTGGTTTCGTTGAGCGTGCAGGCATCAAGTGTGAAATCTCCTAAGTGTGAGTACGTGAATCCATCTGTTGATGTTGGTTTGCCAGACATTCAGTGTATCACTTTTGAAGCATCTCCTGTTGATTGTGTTGTGCTGACCGTTCCGCAGCCAATATTTATGGTTGTGGATAGTCCAGTGAAGCAACCAGTGATTATTACGGCAATGCAAAGGAAACAGATTTCAGTTCCTAAATGCCCGTTCCGGTACGTCTATAAGTCGAAGTATTGCACACATTATAGTCATACAGCATATAGTAAACTGATTACACCATATTAAGATGACGGTAAACGAATACATATCACAGAAGTTTCAGACTTTCGGCATTCAGTTGTCGGAAGCTGACCTTTTGGATATGTGTCTGAACGCGAATATAAGCGGAGAGGATGAGATGAATCAGGATTGTCAAACGCGGGTGTCGGTGGCAATTGCGAAGTTCATCCCCTCCCTATTACTCCGTGCCACTTCAATCAGTGAAAGCGGTTTCTCGATGTCTTGGGACATTCGAGGTATCAAGGATTACTATTCATTCCTGTGCAAGAAGTACGGATTGAAAGACGAACTGACGGACAAACCTAAATGCACTTTCTTATGATATTCGTCCCACACATATTACAAGTAAAGGTAATCACTCCAATGGATAAGGATGAGTTCGGAAGACCTATTCCCGGTACCGGTGGTGAATGCTGGCAGGATGTATGTAAGTGCCGTTGTGATGATAACACTACCAAAGAGTTTACGTCTGATAACGGTTCTGTGTATCGTCCTAACTACCATGTGGTGTGCGAGAAGAGAATCACTGTCAAGGCAGGGGATGAGGTCCGTTGCATGGATGGCGATAATTTGAGAGGGCAAGGCGAGGTTTATACGGTGAAGAGTATGAACTACTTTAACTATTCGGAACTATGGATGTAGATTTCGATTTCTCCGATGTTGATCCCTTTTTCGATGAAGGGGAAGCTGAAATTCTTGCCGGTATGGAAGAAGAAGGTAAAGCTTTCGTAGAAGATGCAAAAGCTACTGGAAGTTATACAGACCGCACAGGGCATTTGAGAGCATCTAACGGTTACGAGGTAGACAAAGATGGATTGACATTGAAGAACGAAGCGGAATATGCCTCATTTGTCGAATCCAAGGGATTTAAGGTAGCTGGAGAAGCAGCATTAAGAACTGGAGAGCGATGTAAAAAACGATTTGAAAGATGATAACAACAGGTGATGTTTACTGCATTCTTCATAAAGTCTGTGAGCAATTTGGTATCACGGAGATATACGATGGCTTAGATGAACCGAAAGAAGAAGTCAAGTCTGAACGTATTGTGATACGCACCGGTTCACAGAGTAATAGTCAGATATGGGAAAAATCATTTGTCAATATCAACTTCTGTACTCCTTTGAACATTGACGGAAGTACGAATACCGTTAGACTTAACGAAATAGAACGAATGGTTAAGCCGGTCTTTAAAGATGGAGACGTGATTGAGTACAATGGCTCAATATGTAATTATGAGAATGGCGGTGACGGGTGGATGTCAAGAGAAGCAGACACAGCTTTGAAGTGTCATTATGTGAATGTCAGAATTCTATTTGAAGTATTAAATGTAATTTGAAAAATATGAAACCATTTATTGGAATTAAAAAAATTTGGTACGGTCCGGTTATTACTGCTACCGTTACTCCTACAACTCTGAAAACATGGTTAGCAGCCGCCACAGAAGTAAAGAACTCTCATCAGGACACTTGGGGATATACAGAAGATGATCCCACAACGACTGATTATGTCAATGAGTTGACTGGAAAAGTCTACTATAAGGATGTTACAGCCAAGGGAGCAAAGACTATAGCGTTCACTATGGGCGAATATGCTTTTGAAGACAAGAAGGAATTACAGGGAGGTGAACTTGTTAAGGATGAACAAACTGTAGTAGGTTGGAAAGAGCCGGAAGTTGCTGAAATAATCAACAAGGCTGTTGTTGGTATGACTAAGACAGGCAATTATATTGTATTTACCAATGCCGCTGTGATCGGCAAGGGAAATTTTGTTGAGAAGAATATAGGGTTGGGTGTTTCTGCTGTTGCGATGGAAAATTCTACTGTTGGAGTTGCTGGTGAGTATTGGTTTGATGGAGAAAAGGTAGATGTACCTGAGGCTTAACCTAGGTAAAGAGCAATATTTTTAGGATGGCGGTGGGTGATTGCTCACCGCTTTTTTAGTTTATGGAAAAGAATGCATCAAAAATAATAAATGCAGCTGTTTTAGGGAAAGACTTTGAAACGGTGTTTGTAAATGGTAATGTTTATGTGATTCATCCTCCTACGATTCATAAGATAGCAGGGGCGGGATATTATCTTTGTGACTTGAAAGAAGCTGTAACCGTCATGGATATGCTTCGTTCATTGAAGGATGTAGAAATGGCTTCTCGTGCGCTATCGTGGCTTATTCAGGGCGATGAGAATCTATCTGAGGAACTGTCGGCTGGAACATTTGATGAGGTGGTAGAAGCATTGGCAACCGGGCTTTCGATGGTTTCCGCTGAAAATTTTTACAAGCTGTCAGTTTTAGCCAAGAACGTAGCAACGCTGACAGCAAAGGAACGGTCGTAGGAAACGTCACGTTATTAGGTCAAATTGCTACGTTCATGGAGGTTTTACATCTAAGTTACGATGAAGTTGTATTTAAAATTCCATATCGCAATTTGATTATTATGCAAAAAGATAAATTGCATACGGTTTATGGAGATGTTCTTCAAGAAGTAAATGAAGAAGAGTTTTTTAAAACAAAAGGTAAGAACCCATTAAAATAATTATATATGGGATATTTGTTTAACATTTAAAATTTAAAGCTGAGTCAAAAGAAGAAAAACTAAATCAGGTTGGGAAATAGCCCGACAAGCGAATAGAATTGCAGAAAGACGTTACGGGAGCGATGCAAGCAACCCCAATAATCTTGTGAATCGGATTCAAGGTCGATATTTGGGAAACTTCAACAGAACAGGTACGAGTTGGAATAAGCAGGTTTCACGTAGGATTTATATGGGAAATACTAATGGGTAAAGAAAAAGCCGGAGAAATCCGGCTTTAACTAAATAACTTTATCATGAGTAGGATCGTAAGTCATTTCTCTATTCTTTTTTTCTATACGAAAATCTTTTATTTTTGATGAAAGTGATTTTTCTAGAGTTTGTTTTGCTTTGCGGTACGTACCATCGTTTGATGGATGCCGCGAACTAACAATAGCTCCTATAACTTTTTTATCTTTTAAATACCCTTGATTGTAGAATAAGTTCACTGTATTGCCAATTTGCGTTACAGCATGTGCTATATCTGTTCCCTTTAGTTCTACAAAAATATAAATACAATTGGAAGGCGAAGTTGGTGTATATACAAATAAATAGTCACACTTTCTATGTTTCGATGAACTGTCAAAATAACCGTCAATTTTTATTTTGTCAACTTCAGAAACCTGCTTAGATACAATAGTGAATTTACTTTTATTCTCGCCAACAGTGAAACGTGAAGTACATCTACATTTAGATAACTTATATTTGTCATCAAAAGATGTAGTGTCCGTAAATTGAGTTTTTCTTTCAAAGCATTTACAACCCATCTCTTTCGATATTACAAAGTTCATCAAAAATATGTCCTAGTTCGTTGGACGCTTCGTCAATATATTCTGCGCCTAAAGATTTAATGTCAGTATCTCTTATGTCTTTAACAGTTCCATTTGAATGAAAGAAATAAGAAGATACATCATCAAAATCAATCAGAGCCATTGAGGGAATGAGTTCTTTTATTTTAGGTAAAACAAGTTTTTTGTTGTTGCTTTTCTTTAATACTTCTTGTGCAAATATTAAATTATCTACTACTGATAATACATAAGGGCTGTGTGTTGTAATCACAATACTTCCATTTGACTTTCTCATTTTTCTCATAATCCAATCAATTAGGAAATGTTGAGTAGAAGGGAATAAATTTAATTCTGGTTCTTCTATAACTAACATTTGTTTTTTCTTGCTTTCAACGTACTGATTAAATACAGTCCATAGGGGAATGATTGATTGAATTCCACTTGAAGCTTGGGATAACTTTAATTCCTTATGCTCATTTGTTAAATATATAGTATCGCCATTATTATTAAAAGATACTTGAATATTTAGTATGTCTATATCAATATTTTTGTATTGCATTCTAGCTTTTTCATATAAACTTCCAAAATCCTTTATACAATCAGGAATACTAGCTCCTGCCTGTAATAAAGAGAATATGCTATTAGAAAATGTTGAAATTAACAATCTTTCAGCTGGTATGTATACAGGAATACACTCTTCATAAATGACGCTCATCAAAAGTGGCTTAATGAAGTTTGAGAAAAATGCATTTTCTTTCTTTAGCTTATCGTCTTTTATGGAATTTTTTAGAGCATCTATTAAATCTTTTAATGACGATTCACTTTCTTTTTTTTCTATAAATTTTAATATGAAATCATAGGACTCAGATGTGTTAGCCATCTCCATGAGATCTGCATCTTTATAATTACTATGGAATTTATTTAATTCTATTTCCCAAATGTATTTTTCATTACGATATTGAATTTTTGTGGATGAATCGAATGAAAAATTTATATTGTATTTTTCTAATAAGTTGGTGAATGCTTTAAAGTTTCCTTCTTTGATAGCCCAAAATATAGAATTGTTGAATATTGCGATAAGCTTTGCAATTGTACTCTTTCCACTTGATGTATGACCGATAAAAAAATTATATTTTTTTATTTCAATATCAGCAGATTTTATAGCTCCGAAATTTATTACTTTTAGATGTGCCATTTTAATGATTTTGAGTCGTTTCTTAAAAAGAAGAAAATATTCAGCAGCAAATATAGCTATAAAATTATAGTTATAACAAATAATGCCTTCTTATTCTCATTGAACAAAGAGATTATGAGTAAAGTTCTGGATTTTGGTTTTATAATTTTTCCGCTAACTTCTTAATATCATCCTTACTATTGATAACGTGAGTGCTATCTCCAATTCGGACAGCTCCTATAACTTCATCGGAAGATTTTTCAAATAGGTCTGTTACTTCAACTCCGAGAGCATCCGCTATTTTGGATAGGGTTTCAATGGTAGGATTGCCTTTTGATAATGTATTAGCTAATGTCGAACGGGCTACCCCCATTTTATCAGCTAATTCCTGTAAAGTGATGCCTTGCATTTTGCAGTGTTCGGTAATTCTTAGATTCATAATCGTGTACTTTAATTTTATACAAAGGTACGTTTCTTTGCGTGTTGTACTATTATAATAGTATTAAATAAGGTTAATATACTAATTGAATAGTTCTTTTCTTTTTGAATTATACTATTAAAGTAGTATGTTTGCATTATAAAAGTACAACAAAATAGTATTAACACATAAAATATAAGTAGTATGAGCACAAAGTTTAGAAGTCAGATGAAAGAGGTAATGCAAATGGCATGGTCTTTTGTTCGTAAGAACGGTTACAGCATGAGTGAAGCATTAAAATGCGCATGGGTTAATTTGAAGCTGAAAACGGCTTTGAAAGTAAAAGTAGTAGAGTTTTACTTTAAAAAGACTGATGGCACGTTACGCCAAGCGTTTGGCACTTTATTAGAAAGTAGAGTACCCGAAACTAAAGGTACAAAGAAAACGGCTGATAATTGCCAAGTGTACTTTGATACAGAGGTAGGCGACTGGCGTTGCTTCAAGAAGTGCAATCTTATAAAGATAGCTTAGTATAAACAATGTGAGCAGGTGCTACCAACGCCTGCCCACAATAAAATCAATAACGATATGCAAAATTCAATTATTAATTTCGATTACAAAGGTAATCAAATACCTTTTGAAAGAGGCAAAAATGTCATGGTGAATCTCACTTCAATGGCAAAATCTTATCCAGAGAAGAATTTAACACAGATTATTAACTCTCAAGAAATCAATGACTATTGCAATTCTCTTACCAAACTACAAAATTATAGTTTGGCTGATTTACTGATAGTTAGGCGTGGCGGTGATAATCCGGGCACTTGGGCACATCGCCTTGTCGCTATTCGTGTCGCACAGAAACTAAACTCAGACTTAGCAGTCTGGGTAGACATGAGAATAGAAGAACTTCTCACCACTGGTGTCACCACCGTATCAAACGACGACGAAGTAATAGCCCATGCCATGCAAGTACTTCACAGACGCCTAGAAGAATCCAGAGCCGAGAAAGAACGCCTAGAGCAACAGAACCACTTACAAAGCGAACAGTTGAAACTAGCCGCCCCTAAAGTGAAATACGTGGATGAAGTATTGCAATCAGCTCAAACTTACACGAGTACACAGGTAGCTAAAGAATTAGGCATGAGAGAAGCGGAACAGCTTCATAAGGCACTTAAATCGAAAGGTATCATGTTTAAGCAGTCCGGGCAATGGATGTTGACAGCAAAGTATAGCGAGAAAGGCTATACCAAACCGCGCACAGTTACTTTTCCACGTTCTGATGGTTCACAAGGAAGCAATACAATTACTGTCTGGACGGAAAGAGGTAGAGCTTTCCTTCATCATTTGTTCGGCAAGCAAAATCAATCAGCATGATCGAAATGACACTGATTATCGGCAGCCTGTACATCGGTTACAGGCTGTTCAAAAGGGATGGTGAGAGATTTTTCTATTAGAGTATAAACACATAAAATATAACGGTTATGTTAGAATTAATAGCTGAAAACCAAGAAGTAAGAATTTATCGGTATAATACAGTAGGCGGTTGGATTAATGTATATCAGTTCAAAAATGGTGAATTGGTTTTTGGGGCTGGGAAAGTATCAATACTGAATAGATTTGAGAAAACACATGTCTATGATAGAGTTTGTAGAGTACTAACACATAAAAAATAAACGGTTATGGCAACAGAAATCAACATCGAAGAAGTAAAGAACAACGCTATTCACTCTGAATTATTGAAAGCAATGTGCCTAATCAGCCAAGCTCGAAATATTGTTTCGGATGCAATGGATGAAAAAGAACTAAGGGATGCCGGACAATGGGACTGCTTAGATGATACAGTTTCAAGGCTGAATGAATGTTCTCGTGATGTAAGCTATATTATTGGCATGATTATAACAAGTAGAGTTGCGGTTCTGACGACCTAACACGATTATCCAAAGGCAGCCAGCACGACTTTAGGGCTGCCTTTTAAAACCAATATGATTATGAACCTCAATATCCGACCACCGCCAATTATGAGCTACCAAATTAGTGATTAGAAACATTGTATTGAAACTAAAAGTAACAAGAAATGAGTAAACGATTTGCAATTGCCATTCTGCCCAAAGGGAAGCAACAGGGGGGTAAAATACGGCTTGAAGATAGAAAAGCCCTCTGTGCTGGGTAATGTGTATGGATTGACCGAAGAAGAATTGAAAGAACTTCGTGGGTTGATTGATGAAGCGTTAAAGAAATGAGTATGAAACAGGCTAAAATAAGACCACCGCCTATTATTTTGTGACAATCGCTTTGATGTCACGAACCCAATGAGTGATAATTCTTCTTTCACACGATTATAAGATAAGTTTGCAACGAATTTTTCACTACGGATAGATTGTGAAGTCTACACACGACGCTTTTTAGATTACATAATCGGTTAGCGGTAAATTCGCAAACAGAAATAACGAGCTATCCTAACAGCTGAAAAGTATAAACCCCGCCATCGGATGAAGTTAGGAGCGTCCTTTGGTGGGGTTCAATTTTAAAACGATCGCAAAGATATGAAAACAAATCAAGAAATGGTGCGATACATTGATAGCTTTTCAGTGGTTCAGCGCACAAGTGATGGGTATTTTGACGGTAGTGAACTTCTTCGGCAGTGGAATAATGTAGAAGGTAATCCAAGAAGAAGAATGTCTGAATTTATTGACAGTCCTAAAGTTAAGGAGTTTTTAAAGGCTCTTGCAGACGATGAAAGCCATAGGTCAAAAACCGACATTGGTGAAAATCAGCTGCTTATAAAAGTTAAGGGTAAAAATACAAAAGAAGGAAAAACTCCTGATAAGGTCTGGATGAACCCACTACTTTTTATCAAGTTTGCCATGTGGATAAATCCGACTTTTGAAGTCAAGGTATTGCGGTTTGTCTATGATGAAATGATTCGCTATCGAAACGATGCTGGTGACGCTTACAAAGAACTCTCATCTGCTGTTATGAAGATAGTTCCCAAGGATTTTATGCCTAAAGCTATGCAAAAGGTTGGTGAAGCATTAAATTGGGTGATTTTTAATAATCACGAAAAGATGTTGCGTAACAAGCATGGTGACGAAATAAAGCAACGTGAATTGTGGCAGCTTGAAAAGAAGGTTGCTGATTTAATAAACGAAGGATTTATAACTAACTTCGATAATTTGATTAGCTATCTGAGAAACCAATATCAAAAGCGTAATTATCCACAAGTGTTCAATTATGCTTCTTAAAAACAATGCGCACCTCATTAAGTTGGGGTGCGCTTGTTTTTATGACGAATTGGAGAAAATTGTGGCTGAAATCAAAGAAAAGCAGGAAAAAGGTTGATTAATTGTAAGTATATGTATTCCTTTGTCTCATTATTAACTAACAAATTTATAATTATGAAGAAAATACTTTTCATGCTGGTTACACTATTTTGCTTATCAGCTAATGCACAAGAAAAAAAGGAAGAAGAATCCTCTAAAAGCAAAACTGTGGAGCTTTTAAAAAAGGATGGTGTCCTTTTAAAAAAGGATTTCTATGATATTGGCAAGGTAGCAGGTGCGACTTTTTAAAATATAGTTATTACTGATATTTCGACTGGTCAAAAAACAGGAGCACTGCGTATTGAAACCTCATACTATTCTTCTATAGGAACAGACACATATATCGGAACGTTAGATTATGATGAGTTAGCAGGTTGCATTAAGTCACTGTCTTATATCAAAGATAACATTATAACAACCATACCTGAAAACTATATTGAATGTGAGTATAACACTAAAGATGGAGTTAGCCTTGGCGCATATTTAAATATAACAAAGAAAGAAAGTGTGTGGAAAATTTACATACAAACGAAGGGCTATACAAATAGATCACAAACATTTATGAAGGCTGAGAATATTAGCGAAGTTATTTCTTTACTAAATCAGTCTTTAGAAAGTTTAAAAAGCCATCTATAAAATTAACAGCAGAAGCCGAAGCACTAAACTCCGGCTTTTTCTTTACCCACCATTTAGCCTCCAACAATAAAAAAAACAGTACTTACTTTGTTAGGTGCTGTTTTTTTATTGTTGGGGCTGAATGTCGAAACTGATGCTTTTAAGTGTGAAAGGGTGAAAAATCACCCTTTATTTGTTACTATAATTGTTATGTCTCTACCATTGTTATCTAAACATTTACGTGAAATAAGTACAACACGGATAGATGGAGTCTCCCATTTGTAGAAGTCACTTAAACAATCGTCTTTACTTGTTGCAGATGTGTTAGCATCTGATTTAGAAGAAACATCGTTTCCTAAATTCTCGGATAATGAGTTTGTGTATTTATCAATTTTATCTTTTAATTTTAGAAAATCTGCATCTTGTTTGTTCTCTTTTTCAAGATAGTTTAAGACATAAATATAAGCACCATCCTCTTCTTTGGGTGGAACTTTCGAACCGTAAATATCTTTTATAGCAGAGTCAATATTATGATTTGTAGAGCATCCGCATAGCAGTGCAATGCATAGTATTAGAAATATTATTTTATTCATATTTTTACTTATTTTCTTGCAAAACTACCAAGAAATCTAATCACTCCCAATTATTTCACGACAATTCTGTCATTATCGTGCTTTTGTAATCTTATAAATAGAAAAATAGACTATGAATTTCTACCTTGCAAATTATTTTATCACAATCAGCTGATTGTGTGTTTTTCGTTGATAAAAAACGTCTATGGAAGCTTGTATCTGTGGTAAATTTATCACGTAAAATAAGAAATATGAAATCTTTCGTCTATTGTCACGAATTTGATGATAGAAAATTCTAATAAGGTTTGGGTATAACGTAATTTTGAATAATAGATAATTTAAAAATATAAAAAATGGCTAAGCTCTACTTTCGTATCGGGGCTGATTTTGATAAAGTTATCAAACTCCGTGAAGAAATCGCAAAACTAAAGAACGAGTTGAAGAACATGGACTCAACTCAGACACCTGCTGCTTTTAATACTTTAAATACACAGTTGGTGAAAAATACAAAGGAGATGGATAATCTAATTTCTGAAGCTGCTAGAGCTGGAGCAACAATGGAAAATGATTTCAAAAAGGGTATTTATGATGGTGAAAAAGCTGTTAATTCTCTATCCGAGGAAATCATTAAACAAAAAAATATCATACGTGAGACGCAGAACGATGTTTCAATGCTTGCAGAGCAATATAATAAATTAGGAAAGTATGACCCTAAAAGACATTCTTTATCGGATGAATTAAATCGTGCAAAAGCAGCATTAGGAGAACAAAAGTATGCTCTTGGTGAATTACAATCACAACAGGCTCTTGCGAGATTATCTACCAAAGCTCTAAAGGATGAATACGCTTTGTTTAAGGATGAAAGTAAGGCTGTTATTACTGTTAACGAGGGTGTAGGAGTTTCATTTAAGAAGACACTCGCTGCTATTGGCGGAATCGCAATGCTGAAACAAGTTGCTTCAAATGTTGTTTCAACTGCTGGAATGTTTCAGAAGTATGAATCTGTATTAACTAATGCTCTGAATGGTAGTTCTGAAAAGGCAAAAGCGTATCTGTCTGATATAAATAGCTTTGCCGCAAAAACAAATTTTCAACTTGGTGAATTGACGGATGACTTTATAAAATTTGTCAATCGTGGCGTTACTCCTTCGATGGATGCCATGAAGAAAATGGGAGATTTTACCAATACAGTAGCAAAGCCTTTCGACCAGCTAACAGAGGCGATACTTGATATAAATAACTCGGAGCGTTGGAAAGAGTTCGGTGTTCGTGTCCAAACAGAAGGAAATAAGTTTAAACTCTCGTTCCGTGATATGACAGTCGAATGTGACAGAACGGTTGAATCTGTAATGAAAGCTGTTGAACAATTTGGCTCAATGAAAGGCGTTGAAGGCTCTACGGAAGCCATTTCAAAGACGATTGAAGGGCAAATGTCAAACCTTGAAGACACGATAACTACTGCTTTGGCTGAGATTGGACTTGCTAATCAAGATTTGATTTCAGGAAGTCTATCTGCTGTCGATACTATCGTTAAGAACTACGACATTATAGGTAAGAGTGTATTGGCTCTTATCGAAATTTACGGTGTTTATCGAGCTGGGCTACTGATAAATACTATTGTTGAACAAGGTTCTGTAAAGTCTATATGGGCGAAGACTACAGCAACTAAAGCTGTTACTGTTGCTCAAGCTGCATATAACAAGGTTCTCGCAATGAATCCCTATGTAGCAGTGGGAATGACTGTTGTTTCACTTGGTATTGCTATGTGGACGCTGGCAGACCATACGTCGGAAGCGGAAAAAGCCCAGAAACGTTTCAATAAAAAACAGGAAGAAGCTGCCAAGCAGGAGCAGGAACATAAACAGAAGATAGATTCATTAGTAGAAAGTTCTCGTGATATTGCTTTGGCTGATTTGCAACGTGGACAGAGTCTGGCTGAACTCCGAAAGGAATATCCCAAAATATTCGAGAAATATGATATTGAAACTATTAAATTGGCTGATATTCTTAAACTAAAACAGCAAATTACTGAGGAAGATGCAAAACGTGTAGGAGAAAAAAAAGCAAAAGAGTTCTCCGATATTGAGGAAGAAATTAAGTACTATGAAAACTTATTAAAATCACTATCTGGTCAACAAGGTGTTGATGGATATGTGAAAAAATTGAAGCAACTCAGACTTGACCGTGATGCAATACTTCAATATAGAGGGAAAGGTATCTCTGAACAGTTCATTTCCAATCTTAAAGATGTTGATATTAGTGAATTTGACCGTTACATCTCTGAGTTAGAAAAGCGTATCAAAAGCAAGGGGGAAAACGGTACTGTGAAACTCCGTTTACCTATTGATGTACAGGGCACTTTGTCCGATGAAGCAATTTATAATGTGAAAGACATAAAAACACTTATAGATACAGCAAAGTCTGCCAAGCAAACCCGAATTGATTCAGAGAAGAACAAAACTACCTACAAAGAAGATCTCGCAAAAGCAAAGGAAAAATGGGAAGAGGCAAAGAAAGGATATGAAGCTCTTTTAAAAGACCAACAAGCAACATCAGAACGGGTAAAAAAAGCCCGTGAAGATATGAAATTAAAAGAGAAAGCCTATAAAGATTTGGGTGGTATCACCGGAAATGTACTGACTAAACAAGAGAACCAAGCTGAAAAACTCCGCAAAGAACAAGAGAAATACGCCCTTCTTCAATACAAGCAATCTCAAGATAATAAACGTCAATCCAAAGATTTAGAATTTGAAGCCACCCAATCCCGTATAGATGCAATGAAGCAAGGTTCCGAAAGGACCATCGCCCAAATGAAACTAAATCATCAAAAAGAGGTTGAAAGTCTCAAGCGTAATCGTGAGGACTATCTCCGAAAGAAGATTGAAGCCGAAAGAAGCCTGTTTGAAGCCAATCCGTCCAATAAAGGCAAGTCATTTGATACTTCTACAATATCTCTAAGTAAAGATGAAGAAGATATGTTCAAAAACATCCTAGAATCTACTATCTCCAAGCAAGGGAATGAAATATCATCTTATTACAAAGACTTGCTATCCAAGTATCAAAGCTATACAGAGAAACGGTTAGCTACACAGAAAAAGTTCCAAGAAGAGAGGGATTCCCTCGTAAAAGCTGACGCATCAAAAGAAACGCTTACCGAGTATGACTATCAGAGAGATGAAGCGTTGGAGTCAATAGATAATGAATTCGCTATGCGTGAGGATTCTTTTAAGGCATGGGCTGATAATATAGCTGACCTGAGTTTGGAAAAACTACGTGAGCTATTGGTGCAGGCTGAAAGAGAATTAGAACGATCTGAGTTCCTGAACCCGAATGATCCCAAGTTAGCCGGACAGAGAGCTAAGGTTACGTCTTTGAAGAATACTATCAGTGAGAAATCAGAGAAAACCAGTACATCACCTAACAAACGTAGTCAAAAGGAATGGCAGGACTTGTACAACACACTTTCAAAAGTTGAAAGGCAATTTGATGAGATAGGAAATACTGTAGGTGGGACGGTCGGGGAGATAATTTCTGCCGCTGGGGGTATCGCAACATCAACACTACAAATGATTGACGGTATTGTGACGCTTGCCAATGGTTCGTCAGAGGCTATGTCTAGCACAGCACAGGCGGCATCTGCCTCTATACAAGCAGTTGAGAAAGCCTCTGTAATCTTGGCTATCATTGGTGCAGCTTTACAGATAGCAACCAAAATAGCATCTTTATTCGGGAATAGCAGTATGGAATACTACGAAAGCCTAAAAGATGAATTGGGAGCGATCAATGAAATCTATGGAGATATAATTGAGAAAAGTAAAGAGAAGATTGTATTTGGCGGTGGTTTTGCTGCTTTAGAATCATACCGGGAAGCTAACGATTTATTAGAAAGACAGATTGAAAACTACCGAAAATTGGCGGAAGCTGGAGGGGATGCCAGGAAAACAGGGTCTCATTCTTATGCTTATCGTGCCAATGAACGGCTCAGTGGGCGGAGTGCTTCCGGTAAAAGCGGTGTTGAAGCGGGAAAGGGACGTTTTGAGGACATTTCTGAGGTATTGGGAAAGAGTATAACGAAAGTTCAGGATTTATACAATTTGACAGGTGAGGAACTCTATCTTGTACAAACGAAGTTTCCAGAAGCATGGTCTAAGATACCGGAGGAAATAACTGATAGCTTACAGGCTATTATTGATTGTAGAGAAGAATCGGAAAAACTCAGAGATGCATTGAATGAGGCTATTACAGGTGTTTCATTTGATAGCTTTTACAATGAATTCATCGACATGCTTTCTGATATGGATATGTCTGCTGAAGACATGGCAGAAAACTTTGGTGAATACTTGAGAAAGTCCATTCTTGCGGCTATGGTTGCGAAAAACTTCCAGGAAGATATTAATAAGTTGTATGATAAGTGGGTTGCTGCCGGAGAAGAAGATTCATTGGGAGGTATGACTATTACAGAAGATGAAGCCCGGGATATCCAAGACGAATACAAGAAGCTTGTAGATGCGATGGTCCTAGCTAGGGACAATATGAGCCAGGCTTTCGGTTGGAATTCTTCATCTTCTTCTCAATCTTCCACCTCACGAGGGTTTGGCACCGAAATGACCCATGAGGATGCCGGGGAGCTGAGCGGACGGTTTACTGCCTTGCAGATAACAGGCGAAGAAACCAAGAATCAGAATATAATTCAATCTCAATCTCTGAACTTGTTAACCGCCAAGGCAGACGTTATACTCTCTGTTAATACTGAGACAAGAAACATAGCGGATGATACACGTGATTTGATAGCACAGTCTTATCTTGAACTGGTGCAGATTTCGGAGAATACAGGGGCAATCGTCAAACCTATTCAACAGATGCAAAGAGATATAGCAGAAGTTAAAAAGAATACAGCAAAATTATAGTCTATGAATGAATTATTGATAAATAACAAGGATGCTTACGCTTTATGGGGTGTGAGAATGGGAGAGGGGTTTCTTGATGTAATTGGGGCAGCCGTCCCCATGAAAGACTTTATTGAGAATAAAAGTCGACTTGAACATGGGAAACGGGTAATAATTAGTAATCCTAAAGTCGATGAGAGGGAAATAACTCTTTCGTTCACTATCGAGGGTAATTCTCAGTCTGATTATCAAGCAAAGAAGAAAGCTTTCTTTGATGAGTTGTATAAAGGTGTGGTTGATATTAAGATTCCTGCTAATAGTAGCGAGGTTTACCATCTTATTTATACTGGCAAGAGTGTCACTTATGCTCAGAGCTTAGATAGGACTTTTGGTAAGATTTCAAGTAAGTTTTCGGAGCCGAATCCGGCTAACCGAACCTAATTCACGACATTGGTTTTATTGTCGTGTATAAGAGTGCCCAATTTTAGGCACTCTTTTTTTTATCCCCGAACTTTGGGGTGTTATGATAGTAGACATCAAAAATATATCGGGTGCCATTCTTCTTTCAACCACTCCCAACGAAGGTTGCAAGCGGAAGCTTACGCTCCAAAAAGAGGATTACATACTTTTGAAATTCTCTTTGGAGAATCCCATATACTTCAAGCTCGGAACTTACGTTGAATGCGACTTTGGACTATTTGAAGTGTGCGATTTGCAGAGTCCTACCTTCAACACCGATAACGCAGGCTATGATTATGAACTAAGACTTGATGCTCACTACTGGAAATGGAAAAATAAAATCTTCAAATATACCCCGGAGACATCTGGGCAGGAAGCGTCCTGGAGTCTGACAGCTCCACTCGACGTACAAGCAAGTATAGTCCTGAGAAACTTGAAAGCTCTTGGTTATACTTACAAAGGACAGGATTTTGATTTTTCCATTGACAGTACGGTCGAGAACAAGTCTCTGTTAATGACTTATGATAACACCAATATCTTAGATGCCTGTTTTGAAATGGCGAAGAAATGGGATTGCGAGTGCTGGGTGACAGACAATATTATCCACTTCGGTAAATGCGAGTTTGGCGACTACGTGAATATGGAAATCGCTAAGAACGTGGGGGAAATGTCACGCTCCGAATCCCAGTCAACCTATGCCACCCGTATCTATGCTTTCGGCTCGACAAGGAACATTCCTGCCAACTACCGTCCCGTTGACGAAGCGGTGGTGGTAAATGGTGTGGTGCAAAAAAGATTGATGCTACCCGAAGGGACTCCGTACATAGACGCTTATCCGAACATGAGCACAGAGGAAGCTATCGAACAGGTGGTTGTCTTTGATGATATTTATCCTCGAAGGGTGGGCACCATGTTGGATGTCACCACTCACGAATATATCGATAAGATAGAAAATGGGGACGGTACAACAACTGAAAAGAAGTGGAACGCCTATCGTTTCAAGGACACAGGGATAATTTTTTCAGAAGAATATAGATTACCGGGAGAGGATTTGAAGATAATATTTCAGTCCGGCAAGCTAAACGGAATGATGTTTGTCGTGACATTCAATCCATGCGACAAGGAAGGTGGAGAAAGACCTATCCCGGAGAAGAATGAGGATGGTTCTTGGAATCCGTTAGCACAAGTGTGGGAGATAGTAAGGAATGAAGACTATGGCAGACCGTTGCCCGATGAGGTGCTCATCCCCGAAGACGGCGATACCTACGTTTTGTCAGGTTGGGATTCAACCAAAATAACAGAATTAGGACTTGTATCCGCTGCCGAACGGGAACTGAAGGAAGAGGCTGAAAAGTACATTGCCAAATCTAAGATAGACCCGAACACCTACAACTGCACGATGATGTCCGATAACGCATACAGCGAGGATGGAATGCATAATCTCTACGGTATCGGTCAAAGGGTGAACCTCATAAACAAAGCCTATTTCGAAAACGGAAGGCTGTCGAGGGTTATCGGGTTCGAATTCAACCTTGATAAGCCTTATGATTCCCCCGTATATACTGTCGGGGAAACTGCCGCCTATTCCCGCATCGGGGAACTAGAGGACAAGGTGGAAAATCTCACTCTCAAAGGGCAGGTTTATACAGGTGGAAGCGGTAGTGGTGTATATGTGATAAGAAGGAATGACTCCACTCCTGCAACTGACAGCAATGTGTTCTCGGCATTGCGTTCGTTATCAATGTTTCTTCGTAAAGATAAACTAGATTTCACTAATTACCTATTGAGGTTATTAGGAGGACTAGAGGTTGGCGAAGCCATAGACTCACTAACTGCGGGCAAGGGCATAATCGCGGATAATAAAGGGAGGATACAGGCTGACCGCATGGAGTTGCGGTCATCGCTGACCGTTTTGGAGATAATTTTTAATCGTCTTTCAGCTATGGAAAGTGATTATTCATTTTCCGAGTCAGGGACTATTGAGAGTGTCGAACTATTGGAAGATGGTACCTATCATTTACCACTTCGTAAACGTTGGGAGAATGATTTCACAGCCTTGGCCGAGAATGATGTTGTTTATGGCATGGTAAACAACCTTGCCTCCGGAGGTGGTGATTATTACACTTCATGGCTCCGTGTGCTGAATGTGAATACAGTATCTAATACCATCACTGCGGTCTTGTATCCAGACGATGAAGTTCCAGGAGGCAAAAACTACCCGCCAGAGCCGCTAATGATATTATCTCATCGTGGTAATCCGGTGAATGAAGATCGTCAGGCATATTGGTACCTATCTTCCCGTGAGAAGTGTATCTGCATGCTCGATGGAGTAACGAAACCTATACTGGAAGAGAATAACTATGCCATCATTATAGGCAAGTTAAAACAGTTGTCACTGTTTGACAACCTGCCGATCAACTACCGCCATAGCTATATCTACTGTCGTGGTATCGCTATTCAGGACTTGTTACGCATAGACTATCAAGGTACACCAGTTCGTTCTGAGAATAATCGGGGTCCGTGGTCATCTGAGGATGCTGTGAACAATCCCTATCAGTCTACAGACACAGTTTATGATGCAGTCTATCATGTCGGCTGTAAATGGATGTGCCTGGTTACCGGAACACTTCAGGAACCCAAATGGAATGCAACTGACTGGGCACAGATTGAAGGCAATTCAGAACTGAGTCTCGCGTTCTCTTCCAATAATGGCTATAACTTCTTTGCCGGTAAGGTCAATGCGGAATTTACTCCTATTGTTTATTGGGGCTATAATGATATCTCTGCTGATGTGCTGGCGGGTGATTGGTCTTGGACCCGTGATAGTGGTCAGGTGACAGAAGATAACGCCTGGTCGGTCGCTCATGCCAATAACGGGCGGATACTGCACCTGACAAACGAGGATATGCCAAGTAATTGGGGGGCCATGCGGAAAGTGAAATTCACCTGTACGGCATACGTCCGTGACGGTATTGAGAGTATTAATATCGAAAATAGCATAATTGTATGAAAATTAAAACCGCGGTTCAACCGCAGCCGGTCAGAACCAGTTATACGCCTCTGAAGGCGAGTTTTGGTATTGTTATTGATGGTGGAGGTAGTAAGACACAGTTTTATTATACGAATGCTAACACCTTCATCCCGAATCGAACCATTACCCCGATGAAGCTAAAGGCATTCCTCAATATTGTCGATCCGGATAAGATTATCAGTAATGGGGATAAGAGTAGTCAGTTGACTGTCACCTGGTATGAAAACAGTGAGAGTACTCAGATTACCTCGGAGAATAGCAATTATACACTTAATGCTGACGGAACATTGCTTGTGAAGAAGAATGTTTCGCCAACTACTCCTGTGCAGATTCTTTGCCGGGCTACCTATGTGGATTCCAGAAATAAAAACACGTTGGTATATACCGATACATTTACCTTAAATTCTATACAGAAGAGTGATGACCAGCTTTCATTGAGTATCAACCAGCCTGCCAAGATAACCTATAATCCTTTGAAGGATAGCCAATATATAGATATCATTGCCGCTTTAAAAATGGGTAGCGAAACTGTTGCGGATGCCAATGTAGCGTATTGGTGGTACAAAGTCGAGAACGGAGAGGAAACCCTTATCAACTCTTCTGATCTGAACATTGAATACGTATCCGGTCAGGGTACCAATACTTTGCGTATTGATGCTGACAATACTAATCTGAGCGTCATCCGCTGCCGCGCGGCTTATTATACCGGAACCAAGCCTTCAGCTCCTACGGATGATACTTTGATGGCTGAGACGGCCATAGTTTATAAGATTCCTCCGATTAAGGCATTTGTCTATAGTCCGAATGGCAATACCATTCGCCAGGGAATGGCCAACATGACTTTTCATGTGAAGATACTGACGAATAAAGAGGAGTTGACAACGGATCAGATCGACAAGTTCTTCTTCGTGAAGTGGTTCAAAAAATCATCCGCTGCGGGTGCGACGGCTACGGAAATCGGACACGATAGTTCGATATCGGTTACAGCCGACAGCTTACGCCTGAGTGGTGGCTTGCAGATGTCTGTTTATCCTGAAGTCTACGAGATAGGCCCTTATACGGTGCTTACTACCAAGAGTGGTGATCCCATCCGTACAGGCGCTAATGAAGTAATAATAGCCAGAGGCTAACAATTTAATTTATATGGGTATGAGAGAAATGAAGTACTTAAAAGTGTCCGCCGATATCGCCCGTCGTGCCGGTGTGATTGATGTCCGCCATCGGACTGCCGACGGGGAGTTTATCATTAACGAAAGTGATCTTCGTATGGTGAGGTTCGAGCCGGAAGAATATGTGAAAGGCATTGCCGGGCAGGTTCTTACTGAACAGGAAGCCGCCAAGCTAATCGAAGCCGGTGGAAATAAAATTGGAGAGGAGGTACAGAATGAAAACAATAGTGAATTACCTGCTGAGGATTCTTTGCCGGTTCAGGACAGTGATAAAGAATCTGTGGCGGAAGATAACTCAATTAACGGAGAGGAGGTACAGGATGAGTGATGTTGCGGGTTCTTTTTATATCGGTATGATTATTGATGGTGATAGTGCGCAGGGGAATATTCGATCTACGAAGCCACTTGTACAGATGTATCAGAAGGATACGGGTAAGTGCGTACCGGACTGGAGTGTAGCGGCTAATCAACCTATCATCTATCCAGTTATGCGATCAGGCAATGAGAATGTGATCAAGTCGATTGTTTCTGGTTCCGAGAAATGGTATTATAACAATACTCCTATAACGTTTAACGCTTCGGGTTTGTCTACTGCCCCGGCTGCCGTAGCCGGTAAGATGCAAACCACTACTTACAATAATGGTTCCGTGAATGTACCGGCTCTGAAGATCGTAGGAAATCTTGCTTCCGCTTCTAACATGGATGCAGATACTATCCGCATGGATGGTGAGATTGAGGCTTCCGGGCATAATCTTGGCTACACTTCTGAGATACCTCTTGCCATCTCAGAATTTAGTAATTCTGCCTATTACGGTTTCCTTTATCCTTCCGATGGTGGTATTATTGATGGTGATACAGCTACCGTTAAAGTGGATCAGGAACTCTACAAAGGTGGTTCATTAGTTCCCCAAAGTAACTACTCCCTGAAATGGTACAAAATGCCCTCCACCACAGCATGGTCAACCGCCAACAGTGTTTCATTAGTTGCTGATGACATTGATTCTAAATTAAGTGTAAGAGCTGAGTATATCATCGGTGGTGAAGTGGTAGCCACTGCTATCTGTGAAGTAAGCGATGAAACTGATCCGTTATTCTTGGCTGTTAATTTCAGTGGGCCTACGTATCTTACCAGCAGCGGTGCTACCAGTGAGGTAACTGCGACATATAAGGTTAAGAAGACTGGTACAGGTGAAGAAGTAACCGGCTTTACATTCAAGACTACTTTTACGAAAGCTGACGGTACCGCTTTTACTCCGGCCAATGCGCCTACCACAACCGGATGTAAACTTACCTATACCGATGTGAAGGGTGCAGGGGGTAATATTACCGGCTATGTACAAGGAACTAAATCTTAAATCTTATGGCAAAGAAACAGATTGTTGCATCAACTTTTAATGTTACGGCGGCTCCCGATGACGGAGCCAAAGGTGATCGTGGCGCTCGTCTTCGCCAAACTGATTGGGCCGAAGGAAAGCAATATCTGTCAGGCGCTGATGGTGAACTTTGGTACGATGTTGTATTATACAAAGATATGCTATATCTGTGTTTGAAGTCACATACTTCCTCATCTGCTAATAATCCTCAGACTTCAGTTGCAAGCCAATTAGGATATTGGGAGAAAGCAATAGACTGGGTTTTTATTGCTACCAAATTGCTGCTAAGTGAGAAGATTAAAGCTGATGATATTGATGTAGATAATTTAGTAGCAAAGAATGTGCAGGCTGAGGATGCATCCGGCAATGTTACTTGTAGAGTCAATGGTAAAACGGGTGAGGTTTATGTCAAAGGCCAAATAACTGCAACCAGTGGTTCGTTTACGGGGGAAATCATAGCTAAAAGTGGTAAGATAGGTGGATTTACCCTTGAAAGCGGTTCCCTGTTTTGGAAGGGACGTGATTATTTCGGGAATGATAGTCGTAGCGTCCGGATTGGGGTACCTACAGATGCGAACAGTGGCATGATAGATGTTTCTTTCAATGGGGCTACTACAGGAAAGTTTGGTATAAAAGTTATCGGATCTAATTCAGGTGGTGCTTGTATTTATGCTTCGAGATATGCATCTGAAGAGTCACGATCATATCCAAAGGAAGGTAATACATACGCTGCTTACTTTGATGGTAGCGTCTTTGTCTCAGAGAATTTAACCAGTGGGCTGTGTCTTGCTGATAAGTTTGGTGCCGTGGTCGCTCGGAATGCTGATGGAAGTGTGTCATATTATGAAGGAGTGGACTTTAATTTTGGTTCAATGATATTTAGAAAAGGATTATTAGTAAATAGAGCATAGAAATAATGAAAGTAGATTTAAACAGAAAATTTAAAGACTTTAAGGGAGGTGAAACAGAGAATGTTGTTTCTGATAAGGTTGCGGAAGCTCTTTATTCCGCTGGGATTTCACCCGAGTTCGCAATTAAACGCGAGGACAAATTCAGAGCTTATAAACTCTGTAAATCCATCATGGATAATAACGGGGTTGTAGAGTTGTGTAGTGAGGACATTTCTTTAATTAAAGAGATTTGCTCTAACTTCTTTACGGCAGGTGCTTATGGTCAAATCCATGAAATATTAGAGATGTAATATGAAAATATATCTTCTCTCTTTGCCCACAAGGGAGTGAATTTGCGGGGAAATAAATTAAACAAAACGAGATTAAAAATTAAATGTTGAATTTGGGCGTTTTTTGATATAATTCAAACGTCCGTCAAAACTGAATAGGTATGAAACTGAATGAAGCGACAAAGGTGAATACTATCAATAATGAGTATATCACTTTACTGGATGCCTCCGGTAATCCTTTACTGATTAATAAATCAGATTTATCTAAGACTATAAAAAGTCTGATGTTTCCTTCTTGGCAGGTTACATTAGCTCCAGGCGAAGAATATGATTTAAAAGTTTCCCATTACGGATTATATATAGTAAGGTCAGGAGATTTAGGTTCAACAGGCTTATTCGTCATTGGTGCAAGACCTGGAGCTGCAATACTCGGATATGATGATTATATATTTTCTACCGACTTTAATTCTACAGGTAAAATAGTTCTGAGTAAGAAGATACTTAACGGAACTATATTTCTTAAAAATACAAGGGGAAACAATACGAATGTATTCGTAATGCAAATTACAAACTATTTATAGGGGCATAATGCCCCTATACTTTAATAAGTCCCTCAGGAATTTCCTGGCTTACTTCTAACTTGATTATTCCACCATGATTAGCCATAACAGATAAATTGAGTGATCCGCCGGAACTCGATTCATAACCCCATATTTCTCGTATATCATTTACGTCTCTATAATATAATCTAAAAGAAGAGTTCGTTCCTTCTATGTTGGATAATTCAGGCAAATTACCTTTTATACAAGATATTATTCCGAATGGCAATTTTCTCAAAGGGAAACCGCTTGCTATAAGAAATTGACAATTAGCATAATAATTAGTTAAGTTACATAGGTGAATATATTTTTCTGCTGGATAGCTTTGCATACTTCTTTTAAAAAAATCAATAGATACCAAGCCTTTTCGATCCTTTGTTGCTTCCAGCATCACCGATCTAATGGCTTCTGCAAAATCAGCTCTATTTATACGTACTGGATTACCATTAGGATCTATTAAGGCGATATATTCACTATTGATACTATTTACCTGTGTACTTTCATTTAATTTCATACCATTCACTTTTAACGGACGTTTGATTCATTGTTTGTTTACCCTGTATGATATCACTATCTTCACAGGCAAAAATGATTTACGCATACATTCGAATCTCAACCGATAAACAGATTAAAGAGAATCAGCGTTTCGAGATTGAAAAATTCGCAGAATCGAAAGGTTTAAAAATAGATTTATGGGTATCAGAACAGGTGACGGGAACCAAGTCTGCGAAAGAACGTCGTCTTGGTCCACTACTTAGGAAAATGAGGAAAGGAGATACTTTGGTAATCTCTGAGATTAGTCGGTTAGGTAGAAACTTGATGAGTATTATGTCGATGCTCAATCTTTGCATGACGAAGGAAACCTTTGTGTTGACTGTAAAAGAGAAGTATGAGCTTGGTAATAATATCAACAGTCAGGTACTCGCTTTTGCTTTCGGGCTGTCAGCTCAGATCGAACGCGACCTAATTAGCCAACGAACTAAAGAAGCACTGGCCTGGCGTAAAGCTTCCGGAAAGAAGTTAGGCCGGCAAGCTGGTGAAAAAAACACTCACTATAAGCTTGATAAGAAAACGGAACTTATTGATAAGATGCTTGCTGAAGGAAAGTCAAAGGCTGCTATCTGCCGAAAACTTAAATGCCATTTAGTAACCCTTAATAATCATCTTATAAGAATGGAGGAAAAGTCTTGTGATATAGAAGATTATTAGTACCTTTGTGCATGTGATTATGCCCATTGACAGCCCGTAGTAGGTTTGTCGATGGGCTTTTTTGTGCCTAATAATAATCCCGTTCTACCAATCACTGGCCAAACGGGATTAGACAAAACTACTATTGAATAGCTATTCATTTGCAAAGATAATATTAATAATAAAAATAATAAAATGGAATTAAATGATTGGGTTATATTGATAACAGCTTTGGGGGGCATTGAAGGTATCAAGCAGCTTGTAAAGTTCTGGATGAGCCGTAAGACGAATGCACGAATAGAGGATGCCCGTGCGGATGTTGAAGAATTCAAAGCTCTGCGAGAATATAACGAATTTCTGCAAAAGCAGCTGTCAGAAAAGGAGCAGAGGTTTATGGAGCAGACGGATCGACTCCGTAAGATACAGGATGAATTGTTTACCGAAAAGGAGAAAGGTTCAGAATTAAAATTGGAGTTGGCCCTAAAGCGGTGTGAGAAAAAGAAGTGTGGTGAACGTATTCCACAGAATGGTTATTAGGGCTGAAAGGAAGGAGTCTCATTGAGGTTACTACAAAAGACGTTTTACAAATAATGTATTTTTTATAGGGAGATATAAATGAGAACAATTGATGCAATTATCATCCATTGCTCGGCCACACGTGCCGGGCAGGACCTACGGGCCAAAGACATTGATCAGATGCACCGGGCGCGTGGTTTTAATCAGATTGGTTATAACTTTGTGATTGACCTTGATGGGACTGTGGAGACTGGACGCCCTCTCTCTATCGACGGGGCGCATTGTAATACTAAAGGATTCTCGAATGTGTCATACAACAAGCATTCGGTTGGTATCTGTTATATTGGTGGTCTGGATGCAAACGGGAAACCAACCGATACCCGGACGTCTGAACAGAAGGCCGCACTTCGAGAACTGGTTGCCAAACTTTGTAAGGAATACCAGATTATTGAGCTTCTTGGTCACCGGGACACTTCGCCAGACCTTGATGGTAGCGGCGAAGTTGAGCCAGCAGAGTATATTAAGGCGTGTCCTTGTTTTGATGTACGTAGTGAGTTCTCTAACTTTCTCCGTAATGTAGTTGTACGGCCATGAAAGTATTACCTTGGATATTAGTCATATTGCTGACGGTGGTTTGTGTCGTTGCTTGGTTCCGTCCGCACGAACCTCTCCCGGTAGAAATACGTACCGAGACAAAGGTAAATACGGTAGTCCAGATCGAGACTTTACTTATTTCGCCACCTATGGCCCCTTTATTGGTCTTCCGGTTAACAGATACTATGCGTATCGGCGACACTGTTGTATATCGTGAGCAGGCTTATTACGAGGATAGTCTTTACCGGGCATGGGTGAGCGGGTATCGTCCGAAACTTGATAGCTTGATGATATTTCCACGTACAGTGTATCAGACAGTGACGAATGATATTTATCATACTATTGTGCCTAAGAAGAAGCGTTGGGGATTGGGGGTACAGGTTGGTTATGGCTATCCGAGTGGATTCTATGTTGGAGCTGGGGTGAGCTATGATTTGTTTATTTGGTAAACAGAAATAAAGTCAATACCTATTAATAGAATTTAAGTAGGAATAAGAATAGAAGGAAGTTAAGAAGACGTTATCTATTACTTTAAAAAGTTTCCTACTATATTGAGTAATAAATGTAGTGCTTAATTAAAAGCAGTTAAAGTTGGCTTGGTGGGGATATACCAATAATTATACCTTATTGGAGTGATAATTAATTCCTTCTCATTATTTATTATTTAGTTTATTCAAAAATGGAGAATAAAGAGTATATTTGCAACGATTAATCAAATCTTAATATAAACCGTAAAGTTATTTCTTAGTTGTATAGTTATAATGTAAAGTATGAGTTTATCTATAATTGAAAGAATAAGAAGAACTGCTGCTAGAAAGTTGAGGATAAGAAAAAAAAGGAGTGACGCTAGAAAACGTTTGGCTAGAACATATCATATGGAACAAGAAAGACGTAGGAAGCAATATCCAAAAGGCGGTGGTAAAAAAATAGGTAAATCTCTTAAAGTCAAGTCTAGAGAAAATGCACATCCAGAATATTATAGTGAGAGGATTAAACTATTTAAAAAGGTAACAAATGCTTTCGCAACCAAAAAAAAATATTATGATTCTGGAGTGTTCATGGTTCCAACAGTTTTTTCATTAACAGATAATTATAATGAAAGCTGTGTGTTTCTTAGAGATTTGTTTGATGCATTAGATAGCCAACTTTATAAAAAAGTACTGATTGATTATGCTAATTGTAAAAGAATAGATGTTGATGCTTCTATTTGTATGGACATAATTGTAGCTGATTTTATAAACTATTATAATACATGCTTAAAGAACCGGAAGAAACTGCGTGTAACGGAAATAACTCCATTAAATTATGATGACCCAATCATTGAGAAGGTGTTGTATTCTATTGGTGCTTTTTCTAATTTGCTTCAGCAGTGTAAAACATTTGATGACATAACATCTTTCCCTTTGTGTATAAATAGTAAAAATGTTAAAAATTATGCACAAAAAAGAGAAGTGGATATAACCAAAATGGTTGATTATATAATTAATTGTTTGAAGAAAGTTAATCGAAATTTGACGATTGATGCGGAAACTAATTTATATAAGGTGATTGGTGAGATGATTATCAATGCGGAAGAACATTCAACTACTACTAAACGTTATGCTATTGGGTATTTTGAAGAGAGGAACGATGATGGTAGGCATTATGGTATTTTCAATTTATCTATTCTAAATTTTGGAGCTACTATCTATGATACTTTTAAAAGTGATGATTGCCAAAATATTATAGTAAAAGAACAAATGAAGTCACTTTCTGATAAGTTTACTAAAAAAGGACTTTTTAGGAAAGCTAAATTTGAAGAAGAGACACTTTGGACATTATATGCTTTGCAAGAAGGGGTTACAAGGAAAAAGGAGTGGAAAAGAGGCAATGGAACCATTCGGTTTATTGAAAGTTTCTTCAATTTAAAAGGTGATGTAGTTTGTGATAGTAAATCCAAAATGACAATAATCTCAGGAAATACTCGTATTATTTTTGATGGGAAATATAAAATCGTTGAAAAAGTACGGGATGGTAAAATATATAAAATGATGACTTTTAATGATGCTGGAAATATAGAAGACATTCCGGATGATAGATATGTTACATATACTGATAATAAGTTTCCTGGAACTATAATTACAGCAAGAATATTTATAGATGAATATAATACGGAATTGGTAAAATAAGTAGGTATGAAAACTATTGATTTAGAAAAATTTAGAACGCCTGGTTCGAAAGTGTTTACAGGGAGAGATAGAGGTCTGGAAGTTAGAAATCAATCTAAAATAGATGAAATAGAATCCATTTCTGATGACGCTATTACTATTATAATTCCTAAAGACATTCGTTCTATTAACCCGTCTTTTCTAGAAGAATTCTTATTTAAAGTAGTAAAAAAAATAGGAAAGGAGAATTTTTATAGGAGATTTAAGTTTCAGAATGAAAGTGAGAGATATCAGAGTTTTGATAGTGATCTTGAAGAAGCTATTGAAAGCATCTTGAAGTCAGAAAACTCATTGACTCGTTAAATAATTCATATTATGGATGGTAAAACATGGCTTGATATAGCTGTCGATATCTCAAATATACTTATTGGATTATGCACCCTTTACTTAGCATACTATGTTTTTATATACCAAAAAAAGAAAGATAAAAAAGATACTAGGTTACAATGGGTTAAGGAATTAGTAATAAATCCACGTTTTGTATATGTTACCCATTTCTATAATAGTCTATATGGATTAAAAGATAAGTTTAGAAATAGTGATTTAACAGATCAAGAAAAAATAAATATACTCGACCTTACTAAGGCTGAATTTTACTCTTTTAGAGAGAATTTTGTTGGATTATTACAGTTTGTGGAGCCAGATTTGTATGCTAATTTATGTGAAAATATTGAAGGTTTAATTGATAAGCTCACAAATGTTGTGGATAATGATGAGTTGAAATTAAATTTGGAGAATGTGTATAATGCGAATTTTAAGAAACATATAGATAAATCATATGAAATGACTATAAAAATACTTTTTTCATATGATGGAACAAGTTGTTAATCTCTTTGATGTTATTGTAAAATGATATATATGTAAAAAGGCAACTTATTTAGCTGTTTTTTTTACTTCACTGCAATAGCAATGATATCAAGCAGCATTACCCGAATGGGTTTTACAATCCGGCCATTACGCGACTGTACAGGCTGAAGGAATTTGTAGAAGGGGCGGCGGAATAACCGTCCTTTTTTAATTTCCGCTATAATTTCCTATCTTTGCCCTATGACTTACCAAGAAGCCCAATCATATTTAAATCGTATCAAAGATACCGCCATCGGTGCGCCGGTTAAAAGCAGATTGATTCAATCATTAACTATCGCTCCTACTGACTGGGAGCAAATGAATGACTTCTTAAATCTTCGTGTCAAAGTTGGTGATGAAGCCGCCCTCATTGAATTCTCTGGACGCGGGAAGAGCCTTTCCGTGTATGGTGTATCTGTTACTATGATAGAAGAAGACTTACCCAGGTATGATATGACCAATTTGGATAACTGGGAGTTGATAATAAGTAACTGATAAGGGATTCCCCTGTATTCGAACATACATGGAAATCCCTTTCTTTATCCTTTCATCATCATAATATCTGCTCTCATCTCGATGTAGTCTTTATATTTTTCGGGGTTGTTCACGTAATCGATCACCCGATTGATTGCTATTTCAGCTTGCTTTTGTTTGACTTTTGTATAGAACCTAATAATTCCTTTGCTTTTGTCCGAATGCCCTAGACAGTAGTCTATCACACCGTCTGGTATGCCAAGTTCTGATGCAAATTGAGCAAAAGTTTTGCGAGCGGAATAGAAGCATAGTGTTTGCTTGATTCCTAAACGGTCTTTCAGTTCTCTCATGCAAAGGTTTATATACTTCTGTAGATTAGAATACGTGTAAGAATACCCTAAATCCAGCATGCCTTTTTTATTAATATACCTATTTATTATAGCTCTTGCTTCTGGATGTATCGGTATTGTAATATTTGCTTTTCCTGTCTTTGCATGTAGTGTCTTAGTTCTTTCGAAAGAAAGAGTGTCTGATGATAGATTTACTGATAATAGGTCTTTCAGATTTATTCCGCATAAATAGAAAGATAGCAGAAGCATATCTTTTCCTAAACTAATCCTCTTCCCTTCTAATTCGGTATTTCGTATTCTTTGAAACTCCTCTATTGTTAGATCGCACTCCTTGGGTTCGGCAGTTGGGATTTTGGTATAAGCAAAGGGATGTACATCTTGTTTAAGAATGCCGGCTTTGATTAATTCGTTGATTCTTGCTTTCAAATGGGTAAGTCTTAATCCGATATTTCCATTTGCATAACCTTTTCTCATCATCCACTTTTTGAAGTGTTCAATCATTATGGTATTAATGGCAGGAATAGGTACGTCTCCTTCAGCAATAGTAAAGATGCGTATTGTTTCCTCATTCATTTTTGCATAACTTTCTCTTCCTTCTTCTTTGAATTCACCAACTCGTTTCTTCCAATATTCTAAGAATGAAATATGGGATGGACGTTCTTTAGAAATAATTATTTGTTTGATCTGCATAGCAGAGAGATACTCAATGTTTTCTATGGAGTCAAATTTCTCTTTATATTGTGAGAATACAAACTCTAATCGTTTGTTCATTACACTTGCATCTTTGCGATATGCGACCTTTCCATTTTCGAATTCTGCGATATCATCCAATAGAAAGGTTGTTTTGATGTAAGCCCGCTGTTTCTTTTGGGAGATACAGACTAAGATCGGCAGTCTGCCATCTTGTTCCTTAATGGAACTTAATACTGTTAATCTGATTGTTGCCATAAGCTGAATAATCAAACACAATTCTACTATACAACTTTAGCCATATATATTTGCAGAAATGTGCTTTTTTTTATTCAGATGAGACTTTTTAAAAGAAAAAACGCTGATTAAAATATTTATAATCAGCGTTTTACTGTTGAGCCGCTAGCCAGACTTGAACTGGCGACCTACGCGTTACGAATGCGTTGCTCTACCAACTGAGCTATAGCGGCAGTAGTTATTCGTTTACGGGGTGCAAAATTACAGCTTTCTTTGAATTTACGAAAAGAAAAAGGTTTTTTTTTGAAAAAATCTTTCTTCAAATAGATTTCTATGTTTGCCTTGTCATTTTTCCTTCTAAAATAATTGTTTTATCAATATAAAAAATACATCTTTGCAAATCTTACTGTCAACCTAAAATCTGACAATAAATATGAATTTGAAAATATATTATAAAAATCTTTCATCTCGTATTGCCTCCAAATGGACTATATTGGCTATTGATATTTGTTTGGTGATGATTTCCACACTTTTAGCATGTGTCTTTCAAGTCGGGGTATCTCCTATATTATATAAGATGTCATTGTATGTATGGATGTCCTTTTTTTCTTTGTTTTGTAATCTGTGTTTCTTTTCTGTCTTTCATACATATGTTGGAGTTATTCGTTTTTCTTCGTTTGTGGATATCTATAGGGTGTTTATATCTCTTACATTGAGTTATGGAATATTAGGAGCAGGAAATTTTTGCTGGTCGGCTCTTGGTTTGGGAGAAACGTTACCCGGTGGAATAATCTTTATAGCATATATTCTTAACTTCATATTCATGGCATGTCTGCGCATTTTGGTGAAAATGCTACATGAGGCTTTGTCTTTTGATATTCGACATTGTGTGAATGTGTTTATTTATGGTTTTTGTGGAACTGGAGTGAATATAGCAAAATCTATGCGTGTAAATAGAAATAATCATTATCGTGTATGTGGTTTTATTTCTGATGAACCTTGGATGGTAGGTAAACACACTATGGGATGTAGGGTATATGCTAATGATAAGATGTTATTTGAACATTTGGAAAGGAAAAATGTACGTACGATTATTGTTTCACCGGATAAATTGTCGGATTTGGAAAAGTCTGGTATAGTAGCACAAATGATGGCTCGGGATATTCATGTGATGATAGTGCCTCCCTTGAGCGATTCTTTAGATGATGGGGTTATAAAAGATATCCATATAGAAGATTGGCTTCGTCGTGAACCAATTCAGGTTGATGTCCGTAAGATAGCGGCTTATGTTGAGGGACATCGAATATTGATAACAGGTGCTGCCGGTACTGTAGGACGGGAAATAGTTCGCCAGTTAGCAGCGCTAAATCCATATCAGTTGATATTGGTCGACCAGGCTGAGTCTCCTTTGTACGATATCCAATTGGAATTGTCTGATCATTGGAAAAACCTCGAAGTACGGGTCTTGGTAGCAGATGTTGCAAATTATAGTCGTATGGAGGCTATTTTCAGAGAATATATGCCACAGTTGGTTTTCCATGCTGCAGCATATAAAGATGTTGCTATGCTTGAAGATTATGCTTTTGAAGCTATCCAGGTGAATATTTTAGGAACAAAGATTGTTGCGGATTTGTCTGTAAAATACAAAACTAAAAAATGTGTGATAATTTCTACAGATCATGCTTTCTGTCCGATGCATGCTATGGGGTACAGTAAGTGTTTGGCCGAAATGTATGTGCAGGGATTATCGCGCAAAGTAATGCAGGAAAATAGTCTTACTAAATTGTTTGTAGTTCGCTTCAGTGATGTATACCCTGATGCTCCTCGCAGTTTAATGACTGTGTCGGAAGCTTGCCAGTTGATATTGGAAACGGGAAATTTGGGTGAAAATGGTGAAATCTATGTATTTGAAGGTGATGCAGTAGAAGATGCACTGCCTACTTGCTATGAAAAAATAAAGAAAAGCAAAAGAAATTTCATAGATTATACTATGATTTGCGAGCAAATTAATACTTTAACGGAAAATAATTGCATGCAGGATTCAGCGGCAATAATTAACAAAATGAAAAAAATAATTTCATATTTTTCTAAGTCTTGTGTGGATGCCTGAACGGCTGAATGGAGTTTTTAATTCTTTTTCCGAAATTTCGATGTAAAATAAATGGGCGTTCTGAAATAATGTGTTACCTTTGTGCCCGATTTATATTTAACTGTAGGAATTTTAAAGATTAATCAAATATCTTATGCGTAGATTAATAGCACTATTCTTTTCAATCTTCATCCTCGTAGGGGGCGTTATGGCTCAGCAAATGTCGGATGATCAGGTGGTTCAATATGTGAAAGAAGCACAGAGGACTGGCAAATCGCAAAAGCAAATGACTACTGAGCTATTGCGTAGAGGAGTAACCAAAGAACAGGTTGCCCGTATACAAAAAAAATATGCCGAGCATAGTACTGCTGCAGATGGAGTCGAAAACAAACCCTCTCAACTTCGTGAACGTACTTCTTTAATGACAGACGGAAAAGCTGTTAGGGGTACTTCTTATGAAGAAGCAGAATTAGAAGAACAAAAAGAAATTATAGATTTAAAACGTGATGCGAAGGCTACTCCTGAAGCGTTGGGAAGCAATATTTTTGGTCATAGTTTATTTTCTAGTAGAAACCTTTCTTTTGAACCGAGCGCTAATCTGGCTACTCCGGTTAATTACCGTTTAGGTCCGGGTGATGAAGTTATTATAGATATTTGGGGAGCTTCGGAAAATACAATTCGTCAGACGATTTCTCCGGAAGGAACTATTTTAGTTCGTGGTTTAGGTCCCGTTCATCTGAGTGGTATGACTGTGAAAGAAGCGAATTCTTTTTTGCAACGTGAGTTTTCTAAAATTTATTCGGGAATTTCAGGTACTGAACCCAACTCTGAGATAAAATTGACATTGGGTGACATTCGTACGATACAAATTAATATTATGGGTGAAGTTTCTGTACCGGGAACTTATACCTTATCTGCATTTTCCACAGTGTTTCATGCTTTATATCGTGCTGGTGGTGTGAATCGTATCGGTAGTTTACGTAGTATTAAAGTGGTACGTGATGGTAAAACTTTTGCTGATCTGGACGTTTACGACTTTATAATGAAAGGCAAAATGAAGGATGATATACGCCTTCAGGAAGGTGATGTTATCATTGTGGATCCTTATCAGTCTTTGGTTGAAATTGTGGGTAAAGTCAAAAGACCGATGTTTTATGAGATGAAACCTACAGAGACTGTTGCTACCATATTAAATTATGCAGGTGGCTTTACTGGTGATGCTTATAAGAAAGCCATTCGTCTTGTGCGTAAGAGCGGACGTGAACATCAGGTCTTTAATGTAGATGAAATGGATTATTCTGTTTTCCGTTTGGATGATGGAGATATGATTACGGTAGATGCCGTATTGGATCGTTTTGAAAATCGTGTAGAAATTCGTGGTGCTGTTTATCGTGCCGGCTTATATCAGCTGGACGGTACGGTAAATACAGTGAAGCAGTTAATAAAGAAAGCTGAAGGACTGCGTGGAGATGCTTTCCTGAATAGAGTAATTATAGACCGAGAGCACGAAGACCTGTCTCATGAAATCATTGCTATTGATTTAGGGGGACTATTAAACGGGACGATTGCTGATATTCCTTTGCAGAAAAATGATATTCTGTATATCCCAAGTATTACTGACCTGAAAGAAGAAGAAACGGTTGCAATTTATGGTGAAGTTGCTAATCCGGGTACTTTCCTTTTTTCTAAGAATATGACTATTGAAGATTTACTTGTTCAGGCAGGTGGTTTGTTAGAAGAAGCTGCTACAACAAGAGTTGAAGTGACTCGTCGCATTAAAGATCCTAAGAGCACTTCATTCAGTAGTGTTTTAGGTAAAACATTTACTTTTGATATAAAAGATGGTTTTATTGTTGGAGGAAATGCGGAGAACTTCTATTTAGAACCTTTTGATGCTGTTTATATTCGTAGGAGTCCTGCTTATCGTAGACAACAGAATGTAGTTGTTGCGGGTGAAGTGCTTTTTTCAGGTAGCTATTCTCTATTGAAGAAGAATGAGCGCTTGTCTGATTTGGTTAGTAAAGCTGGTGGTGTAACTCCGGATGCTTATGTAAAAGGGGCTCGTTTAATACGTAAATTGTCCGATGAAGAAAGACGTCGTCAGAATGATGCTATCCGTATGGCTCAAAATGGTGAAGGAAAGGATTCTATATCCATACAGAAATTAAATCTGTCAGATACTTATACTGTAGGTATTGATTTGGAGAAAGCTTTAGCTAATCCAAAGTCTGATTATGATTTGGTGTTGCGTGAGGGAGATGTACTGTATATTCCGGAGTATGTGAATACTGTGAAAATTAGTGGTTCGGTTATGTATCCTAATACCGTAGTGTATCAGAAGGGAAAGAATCTGAAATTCTACATAAACCAAGCAGGTGGTTATGGCAATATGGCAAAGAAGAAGAAAGTTTATGTAGTTTATATGAATGGTACAGTATCTCGTCTGAAGGCAAGAAATGCTAGTGCTATAGAGCCGGGATGTGAAATAATTGTTCCCAGCAAGGCTGAAAAGAAACATATGGCGATGGCTGAGATTTTAGGTATTAGTAGTACAACTGCTACAATTGCAGCAATGGTGGCAACTATGGCTAACGCTTTTAAGTAATTTGGATTATGGGTGAAGAAAATAAACTGAATACACTTCCTCAACAACCAGAGGAACAGGAAATAGACTTGATTGAGCTTGCCAAGAAAGTTTGGGCAGAGCGGAAATTGGTTTTTAAAGCGTGTGGATATGCTGTAGTAGTAGGATTAGTTGTTGCGTTTAGCATTCCCAAAGAATATTCTACTAGCGTAACGTTAGCACCAGAAAGCACTGGGAAAACTTCAGGAGGTAGTATGGGAGCGTTGGCTGCTATGGCTGGGATCAATATGGGTTCTTCTGTTGGAGAAGATGCTCTTTATCCGGATCTTTATCCGGATATCGTAAGTTCGACTCCGTTTCTGACTGAGCTGTTTGATGTGAGGGTCAAAGATGATAAAGAAAAGGTAGATACTACGCTGTATGTCTACATGGACGAACATCAGCGCGCTCCTTGGTGGGGTGCTATTATTTCTGCTCCTTTTAAAGTTTTAGGTTGGACCATTTCCTTATTTAAGGATGATGAAGTAGAAGGGACTGGCACGCTGGATCCCTTTAGGTTAACAAAAGACGAAGCCGACATTGCAGAAGCGTTAAGTAAACGTATCGCTGTCTCTGTTGATAAGAAAACAGGTGTTACCACTTTGACGGTAACAATGCAGGATCCTTTGATCTCTGCTTCATTGACCGATACAGTAATGCACCGTCTTCAGAACTATATTACTGAATATCGAACTAATAAAGCTCGTCATGATTTAGCTTTTACCGAGAAATTATATACAGAAGCAAAAGCTAATTATACGGATGCTCAAAGTAAGTATGCGTCTTTTGTAGATGCCAATCAAAATATTATTTTGTTAAGTTATCGTGCCGAGCAGGAACGTTTGCAAAATGAAATGAGTTTGGCATATAATGTATATACTCAAGTTGCCCAGCAGTTACAGATGGCAAAAGCTAAAGTACAAGAAATTACTCCAGTATATACTGTTGTTCAGCCAGCAACGGTTCCTTTGCGTCCGTCTAAGCCTAGCAAGCCCATGATTCTGATAGGTTTTGTATTTTTGGCTGGTGTCGGTAGTGTTGGATGGATATTGTTTATAAAGGATTTATTAAAAGGATGGAAAAAGCAAACAACGATATGATGATGGATGAAAATTCGCGTAGCTGGTATGTATTGTACACAGCGCCAAGATTGGAACGTAAATTGATGCAACACCTTACTGTTGCCGGATATAAGACTTATTGTCCTATGCAAACAATTTATGTGAACTGGAATGGGAAGACAAAGGAAATTATTGTTCCTTTTTTCTCCGGTTGTGTTTTTGTAGAAGGAGATCTTAAGGGGATGACTTCTGTTGTAGCTTCTCAAAAAGCGGCATTTCTAGTGAATGCTGATGGTAAAGAGCTTACTATAGTATCTGATAAGGCAAACCTTCCAGGAAAGTTTGCCCAATTATTGAAGTAATGATGAAGTTGATTTCAGAAGAACTGTTGGATAGTGTGTCCCATGAAGCACGAGAGAGTTCTCGTCTACGTATGAATTATAATTTTCATGAATCATTGGATGCACCTATTCATCGCTTGCTTAATGCATTAGAGCCGGGAACGTATCTTCCTCCTCATCGTCACACTGATAAAGAGGAAACTTATGTCGTATTACGTGGAAGTCTGTTGACTTTCTTTTATGATGATTTAGGTAATGTGATGGAAAAAGTTAACCTAAATCTATCGGCTGGAGTTTATGGGGTGGAGATTCCTTCCGGTACATGGCATAGTATTATTGCTTTAGAGCCAGGCACTGTGATTTTTGAAATCAAAAGTGGCCCTTATAAACCACTTCCTCCCGAAGATATTGCGCCATGGGCGCCTGCACCCTCCGACTTGGAAGGTGCGGCTGTGTTTATGAAACGAATGTTGGAGGTTTAATTAGCACCTTCAAACATTCGGCTTCGTGCCAGCATACATGCACCTACAATGCCAGCCTTATCTTTTAACTTGGATGTCGTGATAACTGAGTCTTTATTCACTAGGTTTAAGGAGTATTTCCGTACTGCTGTTTTTATAGGTTGCGTAATGTAGTCTCCGGTTAGAGATAATGTTCCCCCGATTATTACTAATTCGGGATTAAAGATATTTATAAGACCAGCAATTTGTTTACCTAATTTTTGCCCGATTTCTTCGACGATTTCAATGCATAGCACATCTTCCTTGTTTACTGCTGCTATAATCTCATCTAATGTTAGTGGGCTTTCCATATTAATCCGTCCGGATAAAATAGAATTTTCTCCTTTCTTTATTCTTTCCAGCAGAGTGCGGTGTAATGCTGAGCCGGAAGCTTCTGTTTCCAAACAGCCTTTCTTTCCACAGTGACAGATGATTTCATTATCAAATGTGCTGATATGCCCAAATTCTCCTGAGAATCCGGATTTTCCTTTGTAGATTTTTCCATCTATAATAATTCCAATTCCTAATCCCCAGCTGACATTCACGAAAATAATATCTTTCTCTCCTTTAACGCATCCTTGCATATATTCTCCATAGGTCATTGCACGTGTATCATTGTCGATTGTGACAGTATATCCTAGTCTTTCACTTAATACATCTGCAAGAGGACGTTCTTCAAAGTTGAACTGGCTGAAACTATATCCGGATTCTGGATTTACCCGACCTGATACATTTACATTAATATTAAGAATCTTTTCAGTGTCAATTGAAAGTTTTTTGATGAAATTGAGAATAAGACTGCAAAGCTCATTCATTCCATTCAAAGAGTTCTCAAAATTATAAGGAATATCCATTTTGAGATCTACCATATCTCCTTTGAAATTGATTAATCCGATGTTGATGGAGAATTTTTTTATATCTACTCCAATAAAGTAACCGGATTGAGGATTCAAGCCGTATAGATGCGGGTGGCGTCCTCCGCTTGTTTCCAGTTTCCCATAATCATTTATATAACCTTCATCGAACATTTCACCTATTAATTTAGTGACAGTAGGGATACTCAGATCTAACTCCTTAGAGAGATCAGGAATTGTAGAACTACCATTATATATATGATAGGTGATAATCCTTTTTTTTATAAGGGCATTTTTAGACCCCATTTCTATTTCTTTTAGGAATTGCTGATACATACTCTTTGTTAATTTCATTATTGCCAACAAAGATACTTAATAATTTTATTAATATCAACCTTTCTATGTGA